>SDBT01004381.1_pt1 | contig 24029 bp, 9 predicted proteins | sample 2277101 | NCBI WGS metagenome assembly SDBT01 (sample SAMN10404973, study PRJNA504765) | marine sediment metagenome | isolation source: marine sediment core GS10_PC15, 103 cmbsf | place: Arctic Ocean: Southern Knipovich Ridge | collected 2010 | reverse complement strand
GTGGGTGTTGTTTCGCTTGCAAATGACGCACCATCAACCTTTCCAGTGGGCACAACCATTGTGACCTGGACTGCTTCTGACAACAGAGGCAACAGCGCCAGTGATACGCAGAAAGTGATAGTGGTTGATACCACAGCGCCGGTATTAACCATACCAGCGAATATCGTGGCTCATGAGGCTACCGACGTTTTAAGCTCTGTGGTGATTGGAACTGCTACAGCCACGGATATCGCGGGAGTCACCGAGATTACCAATGACGCACCGGATGCCTTCCCTCTGGGCATTACCATAGTTACCTGGACTGCCTGGGACAAAGCCGGGAACAACACCAGCGCAGAACAATGGGTGACTGTGGTTGATACAACAGCGCCGGTGATCATAAATCCGCTGCCGGCAGCTTTTACCCCTCGGGATATGCCTGTTTCATTTTCAGCGGTAGTCTCAGACATTTTTTCCATAGCAGATATCAGCATCTCCGGGGTAGACTGCTATAAATATACCAAAAAAGGGAAAAGAGTATCCAAGCTCGATGCCTGTGTCCAAGAAGTTGACGGCAGTACCCTGACCATTAGTGAAGCAGGTGGCGTGGATACTATTATTACCTGGACAGTAACAGCTACAGATAGTAACAACAACGTCACCGTTGAGTCATTTACAATTGTGACTGTTAATCCGGGTAAAAAGAAAAAATAGAATTAATTAGAAAAAAAGCGGTAAAAGTAAAATAGTTGGATTGGGTAAAGAGGGTATATGAGCGGGCAAAATTTCCTGCTCATATATCCTCTCCTCATTTCCGAATAGATGATCAAAAACTCACATCCTTTTAATATATTACTTTAATATTTAGGGCTTCATCATTTTAAGGATCTACCCATATTGGGCCAGTCTTAATGTGAGTCTCCGGCTTGTTCAGGTTCAATCATTTCGGGGAAACCGCTTAATCCTGATTCTGTAACATTCTTGCATAATACATGAATTTACCGGAATTGTTGTGTACTAAAGGCAGTCTGTACTTAGATCGAACAAAATTCTAATACGGATTAACATGAATTTCTATCCTAACTCTGAATTACTGAAACCTCAAAGCCTCGAATTCTAACGGAGATGGTTCAACTACAGATAACCTGCCAATACTTCCAAGATATCGTTTTCCCCAAAAACCTTTGATTTGTCTGTTACATTAAGGCGAGCATTGGGGGTAGATAGTTCTATCTAATCAAAGGTTTGGAGATGGCTGCGATTTCTGGTCACACTACCAAGATATCAGTATCCTGAAAAACATGGAATAGAGTTGTGAAAGGATTTTAATCGAAGTCATCGCAATTGATGGGAGAATCACCGTTGCTAATGAATAGTATATCCGTCATTTTTCATCCAATACTTCTCGCATCTTGTCCATCAGATCCCTTTCCCCGAAAGGTTTTTGGATGAAGTGTACCCCATCGTCCAGCACACCATGATGCGCGATCACGTTGGCTGTGTAACCCGACATGAAAAGGCGCTTGATATTTGGGTAAAAAGATAATATTTTCTTTGCCAAGTCCCGTCCGTTCATTTCAGGCATAATAACGTCGGTTATAAGCAGATCAATCTCGCCGAGATGTGCTTCCATCAGACGGAGAGCCTCACCTGGCGAGGAGGCAGCTAAGGCGACATAACCTTGACCTTCGAGCATGGTGGTGGTCAATCTCAAAATCGCCGATTCGTCCTCCACTACGAGGATGGTTTCATTGCCTTTTTTGATCGGTTTTGCATGGCCTTCCTCTAGTGCCTGTGTAGCCTTTTCAGCGTACCCGGGAATGTAGACTCGGAAAGTTGTACCATGTTCCAATTCGCTGTACACGTTTATGAAGCCACTATTTTGTTTGGCGATTCCGTAGATTGTGGCCAATCCCAAGCCGGTGCCTTGGCCCACTTCTTTGGTAGTGAAAAACGGCTCGAAAATGTTTGCCAGAGTCTCTTTGTCCATGCCGTAGCCATCATCACTCACAGTCAGCACCACGAACTCACCAGGAGTAAATCCCGTGTGTTCCTCGCAGTAGGCTTCATCTAAAGTGGTGTTAATTGTTTCGATGGTGATTTTGCCTACATCCGCGATGGCGTCATAGGCGTTGATGCACAGGTTGGCCAGGATCTGGTCGATCTGAGAGGGGTCCATTTTGACCTGCCACTGGCCCATAGCGGGCAACCAAACAAGATCAATGTTTTCACCAATCGTTCGCCGCAGCATATTAAGCATACCTTCCACGGTCTCGTTCGAGTCAAGTACCTTCGGGGTGATAGTTTGCTTGCATCCTGCCTCGTGAATACTATGGGCCGGTACTAGAAATACACCATCCACTTGCTTGCGCAAAATATTCTGCTTGATTGGCCTCTGATTCGTCCCTATTGCACAGAATAACGCTAAATATTTCATCTAATATGATGATGTCTGGTAAATTTTAAATATTCGGTGATGCTGGGAATTATAGCACTATATACACTTTTGGTTAGAGCTAATATCCGTCGGTCGACTACAACATCATGTGGTGGGAGTCAATTTCAGCTATTTAAAGATTTCATCTATTTTCCTTTTCAGAATATCAGCTGAAAAAGGTTTGAGTAAGTAGGCACTAACATTTGCCTTCGCGGCTTCTTTGATTGCATCCTGATCAGCTTCCGCGGTAATCATAATGAATGGTGTGTCTTTTAAATCCGGAGAATTGCGTACGTGGTCTAAAAGCTCAATCCCGGTGACCACCGGCATGTTCCAGTCGGAAATGATGAGTCCGAAATTATCAGATTCCAGCAGCAGTATTGCTTCGGTACCGTCATCAGCCTGTGTAAACGGCGGTCGAGAACTGAGTCATTAAACAGGGCGTTTTATAATTGAGTCACCCTTGACAAAATCCAGGTATTTTGGAGGCTTATCGTTTCCGAGTAACCTGGAGGTCAGGGAGTGTACAAAGACATGGAGCAATGGACCAGTATAAGGCACCGAATACTACGTGAGGGCGTAAGTCAACGAGAGATACAACGCGAGACAGGTATGCATTGGGAAACGGTCAAAAAGATACTTGACCATCCAATCCCACCACCCTTTAAGAAAAGCCCACGAGCCAAGCCCAAAATCGGGCCTTATCTTGATCAGATAAAATCTATCCTTGAGTCAGACAAAGCTCTTCCCAAAAAACAACGACACACGGCCAAGCGTATATTCGAGGTCATTAAAGAGAGCGGATATCAAGGTGGGTATACGGCCGTAAAGGATGCTGTTCGGGGAATAAAGAAGCATTCGCGCGAGGTGTTTGTGCCACTGCGACATGATCCCGGCGAGGCCCAGATGGACTTTGGAGAAGCCCTTATAAAGATGGACGGTGTTCTTCGCAAAACACATTTTTTCGTGATGGTCTTGCCTCATTCGGAAGCCTTTTTCGTCAAGGCATATGAAAGGGAAAACACCGAAACATTCCAGGACGGCCACGCCGAGGCCTTTAAGTTTTTCGGAGGAGTACCCCGACGGATAACCTATGACAATTCCCGGATCAGTATCTCAAATATCTTGGGTGCTCGCGACCGGAAGTATACGGATGGCTTTCTTCAACTTCAAAGCCATTATCTGTTTTCCCATCATTTTTGCCTTGTCCGGCGTGCCAACGAAAAGGGAGTAGTTGAAGGTGTCGTCAAGTATGCCCGCCAAAACTTCTTTGTCCCTGTGCCCCAGGTAAGAGACCTGAGCGAATTGAACTCATACCTTAACGAGAGATGTTTGTCAGATATGGATCGAAAGTTGAGGGGCAAAAGCGCCACCAAGGCTGAATTAAGAAAAGAAGATCAAGCCGAATTTTTTTCTTTGCCGGTAACGGCATTTGATGCCTGCAGAAAGGCTTCCTGTTCAGCCAATTCCCTGTCCCTGGTCCGTTTTGATAAAAACGATTACTCAGTACCGGTGCGTTACGCCCATCATTCAGTGGTAGTCAAGGGATATGAGGCTGAAGTAAGGATATTTAAGGATGACCGCCTCATCGCTGAACACAAACGCATATGGGATAAGGAACGAGTATCCTTTGACCCGATTCATTACCTTGCTCTTCTGGAGAAAAAGCGAGGTGCATTCGACTATGCCAGGCTTTTGGAGGGTTTGAAGCTGCCTGAAAGCTTTTTAACTCTCAGGAAAAGGCAAGAGAATGAAATGCAGGATAAAGGTGTACGGGAATTTATCAGGGTCCTGAGGTTGTTGGAGAAACATTCTTTAGGACGACTGGCTTATGCGGTGGAAAGAGGGCTGCGCATTCATGCCCACACAAGAGATGTCATTGCCCAGTTTCTAGATCCTGACGAGCCCTGGTCCCCGCCCCTGTTTTGTCTTGATGGCCGCGAACATCTCAAGGGTGTGAAAGTGGCGTCTCCTGATCTGTCATCATACCGATGCCTCATAGGAGGTGAAATAAATGAGTGACAGGAAACCAACAGTTTTATTGGAGCATTATCTCAAAAGTCTCAAGCTGCCAACCTTTCTCAGAGAGTATGCCTCTCTGGCGGCTTCTTGTGGAAATGAAGGCGTTGACTATGCCACATACCTTTTGAGGCTTGCAGAAAGAGAACTCATTGATCGTGAGCAGAGGGCCGCAGAACGCAGGCTCAAGGCTGCGCGTTTTCCTGTGGTGAAAACCACAGATTCCTTTGACTTCAAGGCCCAACCTTCGATTAACAAGTCTCTGATCATGGAGCTGATGCAGGGTGAATACATAAACCGAAAAGAGAACGTCCTGCTCATTGGTAATCCTGGCACAGGCAAGACTCACCTGGCAACAGCCCTGGGACATACGGCTTGCGGTCAGGGCCACAAGGTCCGGTTCTTCACTGTCATGGGACTTGTTACTCAGATGCTTGAAGCCAGAGAGGAGCGGAGTCTTGAAAGACTTCTAAAACAGATAGAGCGTCACCGTATAATAATCCTCGACGAACTCGGTTACGTACCCTTCACCAAAGCAGGAGCAGAGCTGCTGTTTGAGGTGGTCAGTCGAACTTATGAACGAGTGAGTTTGATCATAACCACCAATCTGCCGTTTGAGCAGTGGTCGGAGATAATGGGAAATGAACGTCTTACAGGAGCTCTACTGGATAGGCTGACCCACAGGGTACATATCATAGAAGCAAATGGGGAAAGTTACAGACTGAAACAGGCAAAAAAGAGAATGGGAATCAAACAAAAAATCTGAGCGCCTGCTATCTCCCCATGGGGAGATAGCAGCTTGACAAACACCCCCGGAAAGGGGGATAACTTGGACCTCGGGTGACTCACTTCTTGAGCGCCACATGACTCACTTCTAAACCGCCCTTTACAGATAGGAGACGTGCGAATTTGATGTAAACAACGATGTATTTAGAAATTGATGATTTCTTGCATGTCACTGGAATTATAACATTTTGCAGTATTCAAATGTGTAAGTCTTTACATTTCGATCAGTCCAGAAGTTCACCATGCTTACCAAGATCTGCACCCAGGTCAGAAAAATTCAATGCACCTCTGGAACGATATTCGATTCTAACCAAATATTTAAGATACTACAAGATATGATATGTGGCTGGGATGGCTCTGACTGTGATCACCTGCAACGAGCCCAAGATATCATCTCCCTTTAAAACCGGTGATATGTCTGTTAACTTTTTGGTGAGTATTGAGGAATATTGTTCTATCATATCACCAGATTGGCTCAGGCTGAGATCGATTACAGATATCTCAGAATTTTTGCCAATACCATCACCACTATATCTTGTGGTCTCCGCAGAATGAAAAAACTGAAAAATTCCAAAAATATTCTGTCGGAATTACTTGGGCTGTCGCGGGCTAGTATTCATTTAGGTCACTTTCGAGAAAGTCCAACTTACCTGCAGTATTCGTAATCGGGCTTGACCCCGTCGCAGGATAGAACTAATGCCCGTATAGTGGAAATTTAGGCCATCCCTTCCCACATCAATATGTAGTGTCTCTTAAAGGTCCAGCATTCTTAGATCAGAGGTTTATGCGGGCCAATAAATTTGACAACATTTGAGAACCCGGCTATCCTGTTTCGACCATTAGGAAATCGCGGTTGACGCCGTATAAATCAGGTTAAATAAGGATCTGAATATGGGGCTGACTCTTGGCAGAGTCCTGATAGTGATCGGAATCGTCCTGCTTGTTATATTCATAGGACTTATCTTCCTTATCTTTTTCACAGGTCCGCCGCTTCCGGAAGGCACTGATGCGGCAATCGATAAGGTCATGAGTTCAGATCTGCCTGAACTTGTAACTGGAGACACCGGGTACGTAACCTCGGACGGGTATAAAATCTGGTACGAATCGATATCGCCAAAGACTGAAAAAAAGGGTACGTTCCTGCTCTGCATGGGTATGGGAGCCGACGCTCTGGAATGGCCGCCGCATTTTGTGGGCAACCTGAAGGAAGCCGGGTACCAGGTCATACGCTTCGATTACCGGGGAACGGGCATGTCTGACTGGACTCTCGACTGGAAGAAGCAGCTCTACTCCCTGTTCGACTTGGTCAATGATACCGAACTTATTCTGGAAGCACTGAATGTAAGTGACGTCCATCTGGTAGGCCTGTCTATGGGCGGCATGGTTGTCCAGGAATTTGCCATAAAAAACAAAGATCGGACTCTGTCGTTAAACATTATCATGTCTTCCGGAGATACTGAAGACAAAGACCTGCCCGGAGTATCCGGCCGCACGGCGATTAATGCTCTGAAGGTTGGTATTAAATATGGTCTGATTAAAAGCGAACAGAATTCCGTAAAGCTTATGCTGGGCGTACGCCTGATACTTCGTGGGGACGCTGTTTATGACATTGACGTTCCTGAGGTTACCGAGCGGGTCCTCTACAACGCCAGGAAACGGAAAGGGTACAATCCCAACGTATCAAGCCAGCACAATGCCGCGGCAAAGCTTTCCAGGCCTCGTTATGAGAGGTTAAAAAAACTGGATGTACCGACCTTAATCATTCACGGTAAAAACGACCCGCTGGTGCCGATTGAACACGGGGAAAAGCTGGCAGACGTGATTCCAAACGCAAAGTCCCGTTGGTTTGACAACATGGGCCACGACCTACCGCCAAACCTGATCGATCCGATTACCGCCGAGATTTTGAAGAATGTTGAGGGGAATTGATTTATGAGGAAACCTGATTTCAATTCTCGTTCCGTAGCCTACTATAGATAGATATGGAATTTCAATAAGGGGATAAAATCGGGCTGATTATGCTTAATTACCCATATTCAAGTATCATTATCCAAGTGTTGAGTGCACGAAAAGCCGATGGCGTTGAACATTACCTGCGGTAGTTGTTATGGGGACTTAGCCAGGAACTACTTTCTTTCCATGCCCGTATCTTTGGTTCTCAGGTCTTTATTGAATATTCCCATATATTGTAGTGCCTTACTTCTGGTTTGCGACCTCTTAAGACAATCAATTTGACATATCCAATCTATCTGGATGTTCCTTTCTACTTTTCTCACTCGATTTTCATTTCACCTCAGTACTGGAAGAGCCATATAAGAGCTTGTTGATTTCATGGGAGGTTGAGATGTGTATTTCTGTAAAGAAGGTGGTAGAAATTACTGACCACCAGCAGAGCCAGTGGCCAGTAAATGGTTATTAATACTCATAATTCGCCTTAAAACGGATTAGGAGAAGGAAAAGGAGGGTGACGAATAATATAGCCTCAAATGCCATTAAGGGAACAAAGGAGAAACCAACCAGAGTAACAAGGTCAAAAGACGACAGGCTTTTCGTTCCTTCCGTCACAGCCCTCACAGCTTTTCAATTATATGCTTCATCATCTGCGGCAGAAATAAAGCAACCTCCGCCTCCACCGCCCGGCACTGGGGCTGATGGGGGAGGTGCTGTTGATTTCCCGATGGCATACATTGAAAAATGATCCACCATAGAAATCAGGCGCATATTTATCTCATCCACTCGGGCGACAGAGACTTCCTCCCAGGCCAGCGTGGTAGTATTATATGTCCAGACCTCCAGTTCAGCCGGATCATCAACTTCCGCGTTATCCAGGTCCTCCTGGGTGTACGGGATCTTAATAGCCACCGGTACGGCAAAGGTTGTGCCTGCTGGTCCGAATTCGGTCACCAACCCGATGGCCTTTGTATTTTCGGGCAAAGCTGGAGGATTCTTCACCAGGCCGATGGTAATGGTGCAATCTTCAGTTAACGCGCCCGAGGGTATTTCCACGGAAACACCTTGAAGCGGACTCTCGGTGTCAGTGATTTCGATCACCTGCTCGACAACTGATGCTGCGGAAACCTCAAGCGCATATTCCAACTCCACTTCCGTGGCCGCGCCGCCGGTGTTGACCTTGAATACTGCAGTGGCCATCCAACTGCTTATCTGCTCACCGTCAGACGCCCTGGCCCGCCAGAAATAGGTTGTCGCGTCTGTTAATTCAGTGGACAGCGTCCAGGAAGTGATCAAGTTGCCTTGCGGTATGGTCACGGTGTCAACGGGCTCCGAGAGGGTTGGATCGTCGTAGAGTTCAAACAGATAGGTTAGAAATCCGTTGTCCGGATCTGTTGAATTGTTGACCGACAGCGCGGGTAAAAGTGAAGTGGCTATTCCGCCGCTGAGAGGATTATTCAAGGTAGGAGCGCTAGGCCGGTCGTTTACCGCGTTTACGGAAAAGGACGAGAGAGAAGACCAATCGCTGGCAAGACCGTGCTCATCCATTGCCCGCGCCCGCCAATAGTACATGATATTATCCGCCAGGCTCGAATCCACTTGCCATGAGGTCCCGACACCTTCCGCCGTGGCTAAAAGGTCAGCCGGGTCAGTACTGGTATACAATTCATATTCATACGTTATCTGATCCAGGTCCATATCGGTCGAAGGAACGACACTTAATGTTGGTAAGGACTCGGTGAGAAGACTCCCTTCAGCCGGATTCTGGATTATGGGCATGCTGGGGGAATCGTTCGCGACGTTTATAAAAAATGATCCGGAGGCCCAGTTACTGTAAGCCACGCCATCAAAGGCTATAACGCGCCAGTAATAGGTTGTGTTGTCGTTCAAGGTAGTTGGACGCCAGGAGAGTGTGTCCCCCACCCCTTCCAGGAGTTCCGGAGATTGCTGCAAGGTATAGCTGTTAAACGTGTTCACTCTATCGATTTCAACAAAATAACTGAGCGCATCCAGATCGACATCAGTAGATTTATTAATCACAAGAGCGGGATTAATCGACGTGACTTCTTCAGCTTCCTGAGGACTGATTATTATCGGCGATGTAGGCGCGTCGTTGTCCCGATACGCGGTGAATGTAAACAATTCACTCCAACCGCTCGCTTCGTTTTCATCATCCCTGGTCTGCGCCCTCCACCAGTAGGCCGTGGTGTCCTGAAGCAATACGTCTATCTGCCATGAGGTAGTACCATTTTCTCCCTGGAAGACGTTGGCCATAGAGGTGATGAGCGTGTTCATGTATTCATCAGCATACACCTCAAACTCATAAGTGACCGGATCGAGATCGAGATCGTTGGCGTTGGTTATTTCGAGTATGGGGTGTAAGGTAGAAACCTGCGATCCGTCCGGTGGCGAGCTTATACCGGGAATGGAAGGCAAGTCGTTTACTGCATTGATAAACACACTGGCCGTCTGCATCCATTCACTGCAGCTATCGTCGTCACAAGCCCGTACCCGCCAGAAATACACGGTATTATCATCAAGCGCTGCAGGAATCCACGAAGTGGTATTACCCGCTTCCTGATTTACAGCCGGAGATTGCTGGAGCGTGGGACTGTTGAAACCGGCCACCGTATCGATCTCAAACAGGTATGTCAGAGCGTCGAGATCAATATCAGCCGCGTTGTTAATCCCAAGAGCCGGTTCCTGAGTGTTGACCTCGTCCCCGTCTTGCGGTGTGTTTACCGAGGGGATGGCTGGCACGTCATTGGCCATATTGACAAAAAAGGTGAACAAATCGCTCCAGCTTCCAGGATGTTCCGCATCGTCGCTGGCCCGGACCCTCCACCGGTAATGCGTGTTTTCGTCGAGGTCCTCGTCTATCTGCCAGGACGTTATTCCAGCAGCCCCTTCAACTAAGCTCGCAATCGAGAGGATGGGGGTATTCAAATCCTGGGCGGTGAACAGCTCGAAATCATACACTGGCGGCTGCAAATCATCATCACTGGCGTTTATAACCTCCAGCGCGGGCCGCAGGATGGCTATTTCAGACTGATCTAACGGTGAATTCAATATCGGTACGCTGGGTACCTGGTTGGGCGGGATAGATTCAGGGTCGTTGGGATTGGTCGAAGCCAGATATTCCTGGAGGTTGCTGAAATAGTCTCCATCCAGGTCGCCGCCGCCATCGGGGGTTGAAGGATCGAGACCGTCCTGGGCGCTCTCCCAGCCATTGGGCATACCGTCCTCATCGTCATCAGCAAGATCGTCCGAGCCCGGATTAAGGTCACACCCATCCGGGACCATGTCGTTGTCAGCGTCCAACGCGTCGTCAAAGCCCGGGCATAGGTCGGAGGCGTCGGGCACGTCATCACAATCAGCGTCCTGTAAGTAGTCACAGGCCTCGGGCGGAATAGCCCCGTCAAATTCATACACACCCATGTCCACCAGGAAGAGATTGTCATCGTTACCGTCCAGAATTCTCAACGTGCCTTCGTGGTCCGTGTCCGGAAGGTCGGCAGTGTTTAGGCCTTCATCGATACAGGGTGAAGCAGAAGAAAGCTGGAAATTGCCTTCTGAAGCGTTCTCGAAAAGCGGGTCGGATGACGTATCATGATCCCCTCGAAGGGATGTATCGCTGTAGTTGCCTTCCTCGTTGTTCCAGACGTTATTATAATCTATTACGGAATCAACATCGCCCTCCAGGACGATACCTCTGCCGGCAAGGTTGTTGGTAATGATATTGTTTTGGATAACCGCGGCGGCCGCCGCGCTGCTATAGTAGACTCCGCCGCCGGTGTTGCCGTCGATCGTGTTGTTGGCGACAAGCACCTTCTGCGCCGCGCCCGAGATTTCCAGGAAAAGACCGCCGCCATTCTCCGCGGCCGTGTTGTTCGCAATTATATTGTTTAAGAGCGTTATGGATCCGGTATCGGTAGTGATGGCGATGCCGCCGCCTTTTAAGGCGGAACTGTCCGTCACCCGGATTCCGAGGATCTCCACAGAGCCCCCATTGCTGCTGACACGGATGCCGCCGCCGGTCCCGTTCGGGTTGACTCCGTTTTTGATGTAAAGGCCCTGAAGACGAATTATGCCCGTGCTGGCCCCGGTGGCCGTATCCAGCAGGAGGACCGGGCCGTCCCCGTCCGCATCCCCGTCAAGTATTGTCAGGGCGGGGTCCTCATCACGGTCGGTGCAGTCCTGCCCGTAGCCTCCCGTGATTTCAAGGTCGGTGTCTTCACCAAATTCCGCCGTGTACGAAAAATTGCCCGCATAGGTCCCGGTCTTAAGATTGATGCGGTTGTGCAGCCCGTCCGCCTGCGCTTCGGCGAGGGCTTTGTGCAGCACCAGCGGATGGGGCACGCAGGTCTCCCGATGGGTTTGGTCGATTTCCACCCAGACGGGGGCGGCCGGATCGTTTCCCAATAGATACTCGTCCAGATCCGTAGTGCCGTCTTCGTTCAAATCTCCGGTGCCGTCCCGGCTCAGATCGCCGAAGTGTGTTATCTCCCAGCTGTCGGCCATGTCGTCATTGTCCGAATCATCGTCCTGCTGAAGGGTATCCAGGTCAAGATACACCACGCTTCCCGCTGCGGGGATGGTGGTTTCTGCCGCGGGTTCGCCGTTAATATAAAAAACAGCGGATTTCCCGGCTATTGAATTCAGGGCATCCATCTCCACATTCATGACGTAGTAATCGCCGTAGGCCGAATTCGATCCCGGTGTGAAAGCGGCAACCTGAACGGAATTTTCGTTCAGCACCAGGGTGACTTCCTGGTCGGTCAGCTCTAAGCCCCGGTATCTGGCGATGCCGTAATAGGTCACATCCGGCTCCGGAATACCGGCCCGGGCGGTTTCGGAAAGGCACGCAATCGTCACGGTGATCATGAGAATGATTGGTAGAATGTATCGTTTTTTCATGGTCTTTCCCCTTGCATCATGTCAGTCGGAAGCTTTTAAGATCATTATGGCTTTTGTCACCGTTCATCATTGGCTTAATTTCCGGAATAGGCGTAGGTGCTCAGATTCAGCCGAATATCCTTGACGTTGTTGATAAAGAGGTCGATTCCCATGTTCGGATCATCCAGCAGGGTTCCCCCGGGAATGATCAACAGCCATTGGGTATTCCAGGCGGAGCGTCCCACCAGACGTAAATCCAACACCATTTCACCGGCATTAAAAGCCTCGCCGCCATCAAAGTGGGCCCTGAAGCTGGAGAATTTTCGGATGGCCCGGAACTCGTCGCTCAAGAGATCATTGACGGGGATCAGCGTGGAATTTTCAAAATCCGCCGTTGTAATGGCAAACGGCGCCGGCAGTTTCTGGTCCACCACCTTCCATCTTCTGACCAGAAAGTTATCGTCGGACGGGGATCGCTGAATATCCGCGCCCACGGGAACCAGGTAGACCCGCGGGGTGTTTGAAAGCCCCGCATGTTGATACCCGTCCAGTGTAATGCCCGCCCCAAAAATCTTGGTGGTAAAGTTCGTGGGATCAAAGGCGCTGTCTCCCGCGCCCAGGGCCCAGCCGAAAAAGTTCCGGCCGAAGGTGATCTCCGTGGAAAAGGGGATCACGATACCGGGCTGGGGTGAGGTGGAATCAGGCGCGAATTTCCGGCAGTACCGCACGAAGGGCGGAAATTTGGACAGATCGGCGACCCGGGCCCGCTGAAGCGCAATTTTCCAGGAGGCGTCCGACTCCGAGTCTTCCCGGATCCTGAACAGCTCCCGGCGCAGGGAGAACACATTGTCTTCCCACTGGGGATTGTTGATGCCCAACTGTGAGCTGTACACGCCGAAATTCTGTTCCAGCCGGGCCAGGGGATCGGAAAGACCGCCCGAACCCGCCACCGGCACGCCGTCGGCCATTGCGCCCGGGGAGCGTCTTTTTACGATTTCGGAAAGGAAATGCTGTCCCGCGGCCGTGTCCGTTGCCAGCATATTGGTCTCGTAGTCATAGGCCGTGGCGGCCAGGTAGGCGTACCGGGCCGCCAGGTTGAAAGTGGCCCGGTATTTCTGGACCGCGTCGTTTCGAAAGGTTCGAAACGCCCAGTCCTGGTACCGATATTCCTGAACGTCGCCCGCCGCGAATTTTCGGAAGGTCTCCCTTTCGCTGATCAGCCGCTCACCTTCGGCCAGGGCCGCTTGAAAAGCACCTGCCGCCTGCGTCATGGCTTCGGCCAGGGTGTACAATTCCAGGATCTTGGCCTCAGCCTCGTAGTACATCACCCCCAGCTCTTTGGCCATCTGCTGAACCTCGAAGCGGGCGTCGTTGATGACCATTTTTCGATCCCGGTTCAGAGCTATAATTTCCGCGCCATTCAGAAAGTTTTCTTCGACAACTCCCAAGCCTGTACTAATGCCATACAATACTACTTTTGGAATAACTGCTAACTTGATAGTGCCACGTATCGTGGATGTAAGATCATTAGCAGCAATACCGAGTACTGTAGGGTTGAATGATGCAACTGCACCGGCAATCTCAGCGATACTATCTCCCACGAACTCAAGAACAGATCTGACGTTCCCGAGTAGCGTGGCAACCGTCGTCAGAGCAATAATACCTTCATTGGCCTTGTGTATCATCCTGATTTGTTCTGCGCTGACACCGTACCTGGCCAAGAGGATTTCGCCCGCCGTATCGATCTGAGCCAGAATATCATCCAGCTCCTTGAGTCCCTGTTTGTAAGAGGCATTGGCCGAAATCAGGTCCGACAACGCCATCTGGATTTCTCCCGGGGCTCGGCGCTTTCCCCATTCGGGGAGCGCAACATAACGCCACGGCGCATCAATAAACATCGGATAATCGACGTCAATCGTTTCATACAAGCCGTGGAGGCCGTCTTCAAAAGGCTTGTAATCATTGGCAAAACCCGTAAAAGTGTATTTTATATATCTCAGATCGTTGTTTGACAATGTGTCCAATCCCGTCAGCTCCGGTGAATCCACATACATGTAATGAAACAGGTCCGGACCGTCATACCCGTCGGGATAGGTTCCGGTTGACCCGATATCCCCGGCGTGGGGATAGCCGAAAATCTCGATGAGCCGGTTGTTGTAGTCCCGCTCCTGCTCCACAACCTCCCGCTTAAAGACCGCTATGTCATCCTCGTTGGCCCTTGAAAGGAGGGTGTACTGATTGGCGAATTCAAAGGCGGCATCGGCGTTCTGGAGGGCTATGACCGCCCGATCGTAGATCTGAACGAATTGCGCCATGCCCTGCATCCCCGAGCCGACTTCCAGAAACGTGGGATCCACATCAAAGGGAACCACGCCATCGGCCAGCCCCAGGGGATTCAGGCCGGTATCGGCCTTGTCGGCCTGTGACTGCACCGCACGGCCCTGGCTTGCGATCTCCCTTAACTCCGGGACCGTGGTCCGGTCGATCACCTGGATGCCGGTGTGTGCCGGATTGGGATCCACACTGGGGAGCATGGCGTTGGCCACGGCCCAGTCGAATAAGGCGCCCAGACCCGCGCGGCGGGCCCAGTCATCCACGCCCCAGGCCCGGTCCCGGTCCGTATCCTTGTAGCCCTGCCACTGACCGGCCTTGTCCGCCGTGTAATGTTTCCGGTAGGTGAGATCGACAATCTCGGCGCCGGTCCGGGCCTTGGCGGCCGCGGTTTCCGCGAATTTCCGCTCATCCAGATAATCCACCGGTACGGGGGCGCCGCCCACCAGGACCGATTCCACCCGGGGCTCCCAGGTGTAGTTCGGGTGTTTCAGGAGCCGGTACCAGGTAGCCATGGCCGACAGGTAATGGCCCCAGGCGTCGCCGTGCCCCTGGGGGTACATGTGCTTGGCGTCCAACTCGTCTATGATCCCGCTCGTATCGATATCCGAGACGTTGTAGGTCTGAACATAGGCGATTTCCCCCTCACCATTGGTAAAGTTCCAGATCAGCCGATTGTAAACCGGGCGCGCCCGGGTGGTGCTGAGGGTGTCGTCCCGGCCCCGCAAAAGGACCAGTTCTTCCTCGAGGAGGGAATCGAGCTGGTTTTTGAAGGCAAAAAGGGAGGAGGCCATGATCCCCTGCTCCCCGCTGATGCTGTCAAAGGCGATGGTGGGGTCCTGGGCGTCGGCGTAGGCCTCGTTTCCGAGAAGGGTGTAAAATCCCGAGATCCGGGTGGCGGCGTTGAGCAGGGCGACATTAGCCGGTCCGTAATCCACAGGTGTGGCCCCGTCGATGCTGAAAAGCCGGCCCCGGTCCAGGACCGTCTCATAGGCCTCGATCAATCCTATTGTGTTGAGGTTTTCCGCGGCGCCGCTCAGCGCGATAGCGCCTTCGTATTTCTCGCCCAGCTGGGTGACCAGGCTGACATCGGTATTGGTTTCATTGTTCCTGAAATCCTTGACCCGGGCATCCAGGGGATTGAGGTTTTTCACTACCCGTTTGATCCACCCTTCCGCCAGTTGGGCTGTCTCCCCTCCCGGGGACCCGGCCGGAAGACTCCAGTAATTTACGTCGGGATCGTTTTCGTGGGACGGAATAGACGGTCTGGCCGTGACAAAATCGTCATCCACCAGCGCTTTATAGGCGTCTCCGTAGTAATATTTCACGATGAACCAGTTGTCCGACAGGGTCAGCTTGCCAGCCCCCTGGATGGTGATGTCGTTGAGGCCCCATCCTTCATCACCAAAGAGAACCCAGTTTTTTTCGGCCGGATCGCCGATGGGAAGTCTGGGGGGAATCCCGCTGCTGTCGGGCTTGTAATACCATTTGAAATACACATTCTCGGGATAACCGCCGAAATCATTGGAATGGCGCAGGGTCAGCTTTTCGTCAAACGGGTTGTCGGATTCAATGACCTTGATCTCCCCCCGGACGGGCCCGCCGGCCACATGGATGACATGGAGCTGGACCGGGGCGGCCCCCAGCGATTCATCATCGTTTTCCGCGAGAACAATGTACCCCTCGTCCTCTGCCATCCCGGCGGTCAGCGCAAACGGCCCGCCGGACACATTGGATGCTGACCGTGTTGCAGCAAAAAGCCGATCCACGGCACCAGTCGTGGTACCGTTCCAAGCACTGTCCGCACCGGGAATCCCTTTAATTATATCTTTTTCCCGTTCCGACATGATGTTGGGAAGCAAGAGGGGTTCACCGAGGCCGGTATCTTCCTCGACGCCCCTGAAAATGAGTTTCTCCGCTGTTGGATCGTATATGAGCCGGCGGTTGATAAAGTAGGGCAGGTCCGGGAAGGAAAGTCTTCCATCCCTGAGTTCGGTCTTGATATTGGCATTTAAATCGCTTTTTAAAAGCGGAACCGACCGTTCGGCAAAGGGGGCGATCAATTTGGCTTGTGCGTTGTCGGGCCCCGTTTCATTATAAATGATTTCCGCGTGCGCCATGCTCGCCACGTCGGGCAGGCCGTATTTGGCGCCGGTCAGGGTTTCACCGATCTTAAGAACCGGAACGTCCGCCGGCCAGGCGACCTCATAGGAGACATTCGTGGGTGAGTCTCCATCTCCGCCGTTATGATAGGCCAGAAAAGGAATATCATCTCCCGCCTCAACAGTTGAATCCGGATAGTAGAAGCCGCTTTGAAGGGGATAATACCAGTGCAGGACAATTGGTTCGTCCGTCTGGGTTGCGGCCTTGGCCCAGTGGAGGAATTTAGTATCCTCGTGGTGAGATTCATGGGGGGAAGACACTGCGGATTCTCCAGACCCGGGAAGCAGGTCCATGGGTGTTACCGGTTCGATGGGGGTCCCGGCCTTCACGGTATAGGTAAAGGTATGGGTGTCGTCTTCGGCCTCCACCCTGTAAACATCCATCATCCATTGACCGGTCTCGGGCGCTTTGTATTTCAAGAGCACATAGGGTTCAGAGGTCGGAGTCTGGTCATCTTTCAGAGGGCCCTTCCAGGTGGAATCCGGCAGCTGATAGGTGTTCAGGTCGTTTCTCAGGGCATAAAGGGCGTTTCCAAGGATCAGGGCATGTTCCTCGTTGGGATTGTATCCCGACTCTGTCAGAAGCGGTTGATTATAGACCTTACCGGCCAGCTTATGCTCGGTAAGCGGCCCCGACCCGTTGCCGCTGGCAATGACGATGGTCTTCATGGTCTCCGGGTCGTCCGGCCATTGGCAGTCGTATCTGCGGGTCGTCACGGGCCAGCCGATGGTAGCGGCCACATCCTCCACTCCTTTTTTATACCAGATAATGACCATATCATCGTCGGGATTGGACGCGCTTTCCGTGTTGACCGGAATGATCCGGCCTTCACGGCTGTCCCGGTCATAGGCTTTATCCTCCCCGGTTCCATCATATAGGGCCATTGGTTTGTAGACGTAACCGGTTTTTCCGTCCGGATCCTCATGGGTTGTCTCCGATATAGCCGTGCCGATGGTTGCGGGCAGCGAGATTAGGGGCGAAACAAAATCGACCGCTTCCACGGTGAGAAAAACCGGGTTGCCGTCTTTATCCGAAAACTGAAGCAGGGATCTGCCCGCTTGGAGCGGTTTGAAGATATTGTCCTGAAGCACCCAGGCTTCGTAGTCATAGGATTCGGAAATGTTGACTTTCACGAAGGTGTAATCGCTGGTTCCCGGCTGGAGATCCACGGGCGCGCCGGCAACCAGGCCGCCCTGGCCGGCCGGTCCCCATACGGACTGATAGGGCGTGCCCAGACCCAGTCCGTCCCAGTCCAACTTGAAATACGGGGAGGGCCGGACCGGGTAGAGGGCCTTGTTGGTGTTGTCCCAGAAAAAGGAGTTGTCAATGGTGTCGGACGGATTTCCGGGCTCAAAATTCAGGATGTGGCTTTTCCAGTCGGCGTCCGTCCAGTTGAGCGGAGGGGTGATATCTGGTGGCAGGGGAATAGGAGATCCCAGGCTTACTCCGTCGGCGGGGCTGTAGCTGATGGTGACATCCAGGCTCTGCCTGATGGTAAGGACGAATTCGATCCGGTCGCCATTGACATTCTGGGCGATCGGCATACTGTATCCCGGCGTATTGATCGTAAGCCCGATGCTTTTGTAGGTGTCCTCGCCGTCGACAAAACCGAACGCGGCGGACAGCTTAACCGTCTCGTTTTCCTCGAAGAAAAGGACGTTGTCGCCGTCTGTCAAAGGCTGTTCGTTGGTCCAGGTTCCCGCGACAGTGCCGGATTCGGAGACGGCTACATCGGCCTGGGGCCAATCGGCCTGATCCAGATGAACGGTGAGTGTGGGGGGCAGTTCGCTTTCAAGCTGGTAAATCCACTGAATGACGACCTCCGGATCGATATCGGCCGGATTTGAAATGTCGATGCTGTTGCTCGTTCCGGAGTCCGGGGTCAATCCGGTTGCGGTCCACCCCGTACTGACCCAGCGGTCGGTGGTGCCGGGAATGACAACCTCTGCCGGGGCTGACAGCGACAGGGGCAGGCATCCCCCGGCCATTTCATAGGTTCCGATGACTGGGTTAAATCCCTCAATATCCCCAATCTGCGATGGAACACCCGGAGCCAGCCCCACGGTCAGACTGACGGTTTCCGCCTGGGTATACTGCCAGGTCAGGCCGGAATCCTGGGTTATGTCGAATTGAACATAGCCGAGGCACCCATCGGGATCGATATCGCCGAACCCGTTGTTCCAGGAGGGGAGGCCGTAATCCGAATCGTTGTCAAAGGGTTGGACCCTGGCCGTAGCGGTGACAATGTCCCCTTCCGGCAGAAGCCGGGACCCGAAATAGGGTGAAAAATCGTATCGAATCCGGTTGGGAGATTTTAACGCCAGAACGTGTTCGCCCCCCGTGAAGACATCTATCCAGTCGTTACCGTATATCTTTATAGGCGTGGCGACCGGATTGGACTGGGAGAGGCTTAGTTGCGACCAATCATTATTTCCCCATCCCCAGAGGGTGCCGTCTGATTTCAGACCGATCATGAAATCAAGGTTACCAATACCTATGGTGCCGCCAGTTCCTACATGAACCCACTTCGTATCAGTTCCAATCTGAGCCGGATTTCCAATCGCACCCGATCGGCCCAGCGCACCACCGTTACCCCATGTCCAGAGGGTGCCGTCATCACGAATGGCGGCGGACGAACGAAAAGAGCCTCCTTTGCCGATGGATTTCCATTTGATACCCGGGGCAATTTGCTTGGGGGCAAGCACATTGGTCAAACTCCCGTCACCCACTTGCCCATATTCATTATATCCCCAGGCCCAGAGGGTGCCGTCTTTTTTAAGGGCCAGGGCATGCAGAAATAATGCGGAAATATCTACCCAGTCGCTGTCGCTTCCGACCTGCGTGGGCCAGGTGACACTCTCAGTGCTGCCGTGACCGAGTTCCCCTCTAGTATTTCCCCCCCAGGACCAGAGGGTGCCGTCTTTTTTCAAAGCCAGAAAAAAAGCACCGCCGGCACTCACCGCAACCCAGTCGGAATCAGTGTTGACAGGCTGCGGGGTGGTCGGGGCATAATCCACGGGGGGGTTATCCATGCTCCTCCATACCCAGAGGGTCCCGTCCGTTTTTAATGCCGCTGCAAACAATTGGCTGGCGGTCACAAACTGCCAGTCGGTCTCTGTTCCAAACTGTGTTGGCAAAAGCGTACAGTCCGTAAGATTAAACGAAAAAAATTCCCCACACCTATCCTGCCCACTGCTATGTGCACCCCATATCCAGAGGGTGCCGTCTTTTCTGACCGCGTATGAAGTATACCCACCGGCTGCGATCGAAATCCAGTCCGGAACCGATCCTGTATTGGTTGGCTGGGCCTGCCCCGAAACCCACACCTCGTACCCCTCAAGTCCTCCCCATCCAACCTGCCCCCAGTCAGTACGTCCCCAGGCCCAGACGGTCTGATTGAAGTTGGTGACATCGATGCTGAGTTCGTGGGCCGGTTTGTACACCCAGGTCATGCTGCTGGTTTGGCTCAGGGTCACTTTGACACGGTTTGTATCGCCAGACGAGGGGATGCTCCCCTCACCATTTTTCCAGCCGACACAGATATATCGAGTGCCGTTGATCTCCCGAATTCCCAGGGTTCTGATACTGTAGGTGCCGTCATCCCCGTAAAATCTCTCCAGATAGTTGGTTCCCGTCCAATTCTCACCGGGTTCGCCATAGTAGGTGTCCGGCAGTCCCTCAAAACTCTGGCCGACGGCAACCACCGCATGGGATGCCGCGGGAATCATCAGGATAAGCAGCGCTAAAATCCATAAAAGCCACCGGGTATTTCTTCTTGTCTGTTTCATACCGTTTTTTTCACTCCCCGAGTATATGCGAGTATATGATTTCATAAATATCACCCAATGATTCTCCACCGGTTCTACTGCTGAAGCTGATCGATGACGGAAACCCTGTCGAGACTGAAGACACCGGTCACGGTGATATCGTCTTTATGCAGTCCATTAATGACTTCCCTGTAGGTCCCGCCAATACGGGTTGCCCCCCACCCTGGTGGGGGATATTGCCGGCAAGTACTTCCTTCACACCCTGGCGGATATTTGGTTTCGAAGGTAAAGGTGATGGTTCTTTTCACTTCAAAAGATTCCTCCGGGGCACCCTCGTCTTCATCTGCGGGATAGTGCTTCTCATACCGGGCATCCCAGTTGTCATGATCCGGGTGAAAGGTATGGAGGAACGGGTTGCTGGGATGGTTGGCCGGCAGGGTCGCCAAGCAGGTAACCACCCCTTCCGGCCCGAGGGCGTTTTCGCACTCGACGGAGGCGCCTTCAAAGCCCATGCCGATAGCGCTCAGCCGCCAGCCGGGCCCCACGAAGTCCGGGATTCGCAAATCATTTGAAAGCAGTACGGGAATGGCCTGATTCCCCTCTATCCGGTACATCTGGTACACTTCTTTGAGCAGCCTCGCCTGTCCGGCGCCGTCGTTGTGAAGCAGCAGCCTGAGATTATAGGTTGCCGGGGTCGGGGTGACCGCTGTCTGGGGCGCCTGGGCGCCGCCTGTTTCACTGGAGTGCTGATGAATTTCCACGGCAACCGCATTATTTCCCGCGACCAGCAGATCCTCGTAAAGATCCAGGTTGATCTCTTTGACGATATACTGCCCCTCGCCGGAGGGCCCGATGGCCGACACCGGGGCGGAATTGTAATCTATAAGCCCGGTCGGCAGGTTGGAATTGAGAATTTCCACGCCGTTCAGATAGACCACCGCCGCGTCATCACGGAGCAGCTGCAGTCTCAGATAATCGAATCCCTGGGTTTCCGGGTTGAAGAGATGGCGGAAATAGATAGTCCGGGGCCAGACAGCGGTGTTGTACCCAATCAGGGTATTTTCTCCACCGTTTCCGAAACCGATGACCCCCTGGCCTTCTCCCCAGCTCAGGTCGCGGTATGCCGGTTGGGTCCAGGTTCGGTCAAGATAATCGGGCGCCGGCGCCTGATAGGGTTCCGGTGTGCTGGTCGTGGGGGTAAATTTCCACCCCGTGGCCTCGACCGGGATCAGGGTTTCTTCCACGGCTGACACAAGCTCCAGGTCAAAATAGAGTTCATTGTCATTGCTTCCGGATGAATGGGTTTCGACGGCCAGCCAGTTTTCCCCGGTCTGAAGCACTCCCATTTCGACACGTGTTCCCGCCAGCCGCTGGGACAAAATTTCATACAGCGCCGGTGTATCATGCGCCACCGGACCGACGGGCATGTTGCTTCTGAATATTTCCACGCCATTCAGATAGACGATCGCGCCGTCATCCCGCCAGACATTGACGTGGAGCGCGGTAAAAAGGGACGCATCCGCAACCTGGATTTGCTTTCTGAAATAGGTGGTCTGGACATGGGCGCCGGTGGAGTTTCCTTTTCGAAAGAGATAAAAAGGGGTGCTCCCGCCGGGCGGCCAGGCCGCATCGTCATACCCCGGGCTGTACCAATCCGGTCCCGGATCCGCTCCGGTCGCGTGGTGTTTCCAATCTGCGGCCCCTTTGGCGATCAGGGGGAAATCCGTATTGGTCTGGGTCCGGGCCGTCAGCTCCAGGTTGAAGTAGACACTGCTTTGGATCGTGTCGGATGAATGGACGGCCACGGAAAGTGTATTTGTCGAATTCTGGTATAAGGCCGAAAGGGGAAGCTCGATTTCATAAAACCGGATATCATCGCTATCTGACAGGGCGGTTCCGTTGGGTCCAAGGTCGGTCAGGTTCTCCAGGAGCAGGTTTGCGCCGTTCAGATACACCTGAATCCCCCCGGTTGCCCAGACCCTGAGCGTAAGGTCCTGAAAGGCTGACCGGTCACCCACCTGAAAGGAATTGCGGAAATAGGTGGCGATCTGCTGATTGTCCGCGATTGAAATGCCGGTACGCATCCCGTGAAAAGGGGCGGCGCTGTTGTCGGACCAGTTTGGAGCCGTATCCGATCCCGTGGTCCAGTCCAAAGTGGTAAAGGCGTCCTGTGTGTTGACAGACCATCCGGTATCCGACTTTAAAAGTATGGCTTGGGTCTCTTTCAGTCCGGATAGCCCCAGATCAAAGGCGAGATCCGGGGTGGATTTATTGACCTGGCTGACCCCGTTAAGGGTGGCCGTGCCCACCCAGAGTCCGGAAAACTCACCCCCGGCGGCCTGAAACGGAATCCCAGCAATCAGATAGACCAGCACGCCGATGGTGAGGGACAGGCGTTGAAGGGATTTTTTTCGAATGAGTAGAATCATGGGCTCACCTCTTTTTCCACATGCGCGGGAACCAAAAGCCGTGTTCCTGTGCTGCTTGTTATTTGAACTACGGCATCCGCCTGATCCGTCTGGAGATCCTCCCGCCTGACGGAAATTTTAACTAACCGCTGGGCCCCGGCCGCTAAGGAGATATCGGGCATCTGCCCAAGGGGCGGCCATTCAAGATAACCAAGATCGCTGTTGTAGGTTTCATAGGTTAAACTGATAGCCGCGGAAAGGGGTTCAATGGCCACCGTCATGGCAGTATCGGAGACATTATGAAGCTCGATGGTCAAGGTGTCGGCAAATTGGCCGAAATTCAACCCGTCCAGCAGCGGCAGAACAATTTCCAACTGCCCCTGATAGCTGGATGATCCTTCGCTGTAGATCCAGTAGGCTTCCCCTGACTCAACCTTACCCGAGTCGGGGTTGTCGACAAACTCCCATTTCCCGCTGGTCGCGCTGAATTTGTAGATGGTCAGGGTGGAATGGGCGGACGATGCCGAGAAAAAATTGGAAAAGGTGGGGCCGTTAGCGGGATTTACATGAAAACCCACAAGATTGAAGGCATCCGGGTTCCATTCCGTTTTCTTGGTGGATGGAACACCGGTGACCTGAAAGGAGACATCCGCATCCCCCGTCAGTTTGATCAGATAGGTCCAGCCGGCAATGACGGCATGGAGTGAGTTCAAAAACTGTCGTTCCGTCGCCCTATGGTACACGCCCCAGCCGGGTTGATTCCAGAGCCCTTCATCGGGATTTCGGATAAATTCCGCCGTAGAATGGGTGTCCAGCCATGCCCAGACGCTTTCCAGGTTTTCCAGTTCGGCAAATACCGTCTGGGTATCGGACGGATCCGGCTGTACTTCCAGATAGATCGCGTTCCAACCTGGATGGAGATTGAAACTCTGGGTTACCTCCGATGCGGCATGGGAAACCGACCATGAAAAGATCATGGCGGCGACCGCAATTAATAAAAAGGTTTTGGATCCTTTGGCTAGCATAGGAATCATCTCCTTATAAGGTTCTACTGTCCGGGAAGGGCAGGTGGTTTGGGTCGTTTTTTAATCGTCCGACGATCAGGGACATCAATCGTTTTCATCTTTTCCGAATCGATATGAACGGGAATATCGGATTTTAATTTTTTATAAAATTCATGGGTGACGGTTTCTTTTTTCTCTTTTAGAAGCTGGTAATGAATTTTTGTTTTAACCGAGTCGAACGGGTATGGCGCGCTCTCTTTGATTCCCATCGATTTGACGATGTAAAACC
>SDBT01004380.1_pt1 | contig 24029 bp, 22 predicted proteins | sample 2277101 | NCBI WGS metagenome assembly SDBT01 (sample SAMN10404973, study PRJNA504765) | marine sediment metagenome | isolation source: marine sediment core GS10_PC15, 103 cmbsf | place: Arctic Ocean: Southern Knipovich Ridge | collected 2010 | reverse complement strand
ATGCAGGCTATAACCCAGAGCGTTAAATATCGTTCAAAGATTGATAATTTCTTCTGGTTTTGCATTGTATACTCTCCTTTTTAATCGTCTGCTACAATTTGCCGGAAAACATAAGCAGTCCTATCTTTATCTTATTTATCTCAATGAGCTTTTCTCTTGCTAATGTCGGACCAAAATCTCTGTATCTTTCTCTATATAATTTAATTACCCTTTCTTTTATCTTTTTGGGTAGCGCCCTATTTGAGCCCCTACCTCGTGATTTGTGCATTATCCCCTCGTCTCCCTCTTCTCTTGCCCTCTTCACTATCCTTCTTATTTGCCTATCACTTATTCCTAATATATGTGCAGCATCAATTTGCTTCAACTTCTCTTCCAGTACCTTGTGGATTACATGTAATCGCTTTAATTCTTTTTGACTCATCCTGATAACGTCCTTCTCTGACATAATGCCCTCCTTTCTTAGAGAACATTATATCATCATATCATCCTTACAATAGGACATTTCTAAATGTTTTAAATAGGACATTATCATATGTGGGTTACAGAAAAATTTAGTTGGATTATTGCCATCATGCGTCCAGCAGAGATTTTATCGCGGCGATAGGAAAAGAAATTCTTATGTTCATAAGTACAGGTGGAAATTATTTCTATATTTTCCGGGAGAACCCCTGCTCGCTGCAACTGGTATGAATTTGCCTTGGCCAAATCGATGGACCAAAGTTTTTCCTGGAAGGCTTGAGGGGATTCTGAAATTATCGAGGCTAAAACTTCTCTTCCAAAAGACTCAAAGCACTCAGTGAAAGCTTTTGCTACTGGAGACCAGGAAACTTTATAACATTTTCTGCAAATATGCGGTCCAATGACTACAAGAAGATTTCTTGCTTTTACTCCAAAAATCTCTGCCATTATCTCCACTGCTTGGGAAGAAATATTGGCAACTGTGCTTCGCCAACCGGCATGCAGGAGACCCACTATTTTCCTTTGCGGGTGGAAAAGGAATATGGGAGGGCAGTCTGCAACAAATATGGCAAGAGGAACATTGGGTAGGTCAGTAATAAGCCCATCTGTAGTGGGAAACTCTCTGCCTAAATCTTTCTCTCTAACTATAGCGATACTATTCTTATGTACCTGCTCTCCAGTAGTGATTCGAGAATACGGTATGTTTAATCGGCGGGCTATTTCTCTTCTCTTTTTTGGGAATTTTGCATTACCTGCACTGTAAGTTGTAATGCCAGCTAAAACAGGAAACTTAGAAGTAAAGGAGATGGGAAGAAAGAAGTCTCTCATTAACCATTAAAATATACAATACAGTATGTACAATTCGAAATTGTGCCCACAAATCTTTAAGTTTTTGCACCACTTCCTGAATCTATTCCGCGAATATATAATAGAAGCTCTTCGGGGTTACTGGCAGAAGCTAAAGCATCTTCCATCTTGACCAGTCCCTTACTATACAATTTCTGTAATGCCTGATTGAAACTTTGCATTCCGTAATAATAGCCTTTTCCCATAGTACCAAGAATTTCTCCTATATTATTTTCTTCTATCAATTTCTTAACCAGCGCAGTAGCAACCAGAACTTCCACTGCAGGTACTCTACCCTTTCCATCAGCTCTGGGCAGAAGCCTCTGGGAAATCACTGCTTTCAAAGTATCAGCCAGTTGCAGGCGAACTTGATTCTGTTGGTAGGGTGGAAAAAGGTCTATAATACGAGTTATTGTTTGAACAGCATCGATCGTATGGACCGTGGATAGTACAAGGCTTCCCAACTGGGCGGCAGTTAATGCTGCAGCCATTGTGGCTAAATCTCTCATTTCACCTACCAGAATTACATTGGGATCCTGGCGGACAATATGTTTTAAGGCAGCAGGATAATCGAGCGTATCTTTACCTAACTCCCTTTGAGTTATAATGCTTTTCTTGTCTTGATGGAGAAATTCAATAGGATCTTCGATTGTTATAACATGAACGGAACGTGTGGAATTAATGTAGTCGACAATTGCCGCCAACGTTGTAGATTTGCCACAGCCCGTCGGTCCTGTGACCAATACAAGTCCCCGGTCATTCTCTGAAATCTTTTTTAATACAGGAGGCAAATTTAACTGTTCAAAATTAGGAATTTCAAAAGGCACAAGGCGAAATGCTATGTGAATAGTTCCTTTCTGGAAGAAAATATTGATTCTGAAACGGGCCAATCCTTCTATTGCATAAGACAGGTCGCACTCGTGGTTCTCCTCCAAAATCTGTTTCTGCTTTTCATTTAAAAGGGATAGACCGATCCGCTCAGTCTCCTTGGGACTAAGCTGGGGATATGAACTGCGTACAAGCCGTCCATCGATTCGAAAAATGGGTGGACTTCCCACACGGAGATGCAGGTCGGAACCCTTTTTATCAACCATTTCGCGTAAAAGGTCAGCAATTCCCATCTCAGCTCCCAAAAATCATCAGAATTACCGGTACTTCTTCTTTCTCCGAAGAATAGCGGGTACTCGCAGGTTCTCCTTCAGATAGCCAGGCTCTCTCAATAATTCCCTCTTGTCTTCCCATGAATCCCCGGCGAACTCTTCCTGTGTGAATTTCTCTTCCGGAAGAAGTCGTGGTGGAGGAAAGCCAGTAGCAATTACAGTAACTTTTACCACATCTTTAAGGCTCTCATCGAATGCCTGACCAAAGAAGACATTTGCTCCCGAGGCGGAAGCATTGTGAATTAAGTCCATTGCCTCTTTAATTTCAAACATGGTAATATCTTTATTTCCGGTAATATTAACCAAAATACCTTTGGCGCCTATAATAGAAACATCTTCTAACAAAGGGCAATTTATAGCTGCCTTGGCCGCCTTAATTGCTCTATCTTTCCCCCGTGCCCAGCCCATTCCCATTAATGCCTCTCCGGCACCAACCATAATTGTCTTCACATCAGCAAAATCAACATTAATCATTCCACGTGATGTAATAATCTCTGAGATACTCTGTACTGCCTGTCGGAGAACATCGTCAGCCACTTTAAAGGCATCCAGAGCAGGGGTAGTCTCATCAATAATGGCAAATAGTCTCTGGTTGGGAATAACGATTAAAGTATCGACTTTTCTCTTCATGTTTTTCAATCCTTGTTCGGCCTGCTTAAAACGAATGGGTCCTTCAAACATAAATGGCTTGGTAACCACTCCTACGGTCAGAGCCCCCAAATCTCTGGCTATCTCTGCAGCAACTGGTGAGCCCCCTGTCCCGGTTCCCCCACCCAGACCTGCAGTGATAAATACCATATTAGCACCTTCAAGAGATTCCCTGATTGCATCCCGGTCTTCTTCGGCAGCCTGGCGACCTTTCTCAGGATCCCCTCCCACTCCCAGACCCTTAGTAAGATGGGCTCCCAATTGTAAACGATATCCAGCCAGAGAATCACGAAGAGCTTGAGCATCGGTATTTGCCGCAATAAACTCCACGCCTTTTATCTCTGAGGAAACCATGCGATTGACTGCATTGCCTCCTCCGCCACCAATGCCTATAACTTTTATATTTGCAGTAAGGCCAACGTCCTGCTTAAATTTTAACATTCCCACCTCCAATTGTAGGCACAAATTTCCCGATTGAAAATCGGAACCTACAGAATTTCAAATTCATTCCCTTATCCACCCTCCCTTTCGGGAGGACTCCAACAAAATACAAGTTCAATTTGTGCATACATAATCAGAATAAAATATTAAAATATTTCCTCAAACCAGCCTTTTATCTTGCGGATGAGAGAGATGAGAAAGTTCTCCTTTCTCCTTACAGGCCTTCTATCACCAGAAAATTCTTCTTTTTGGGCATATTTAATCAAGCCAATGGCTGTAGCATAATCTGGACTACTGATAACCTCTGAAAGTCCCTCCACATTCCGGGGCATACCCAGTCTCATAGGGAGGTCCAAAATATCTTCACTAATCTCCTTAACCCCGCGGAGCAAAGCGCCGCCTCCGGTTAAAATCCCTCCAGCAGGTATTAAATTCTCCCTGCTTATTTTTGCCATCTCTTCGCGAACAAAAGAAAAGATTTCCTCTATTCGCGGCTCGATAATCTCGCAGAGTCTACTGGTCAGGATTGTCTGTCGGGTTTTACCGTCCATACCCAGGATATTTATTTCTACATTATCAGGAAGCATCTTCATTTGAGCACAGCCAAATTCCCTCTTAATCCTTGCTGCTTCTGAGAGAGGGACATGGAGACAGTGAGCTATATCTTTTGTAATACTATTACTTCCAATTGGAAGTGCTCTGGTGGCTTTGAGAGCTCCTTCAATAAAGATGGCTAAATCCACGGTTTGTCCGCCAAAATCTATAAGCAGGCATCCCAAATCTTTCTCCTCTGGAGTAACTACAGTTTCTGCTGCAGCTAATACGCTTAACACTATATCCTCTACTTCCAAGCCACTTCTATTAATACATTTAACGAGGTTGTTTATTGTGGTAGAGACTCCGGTTACAATGTGCACATGGACTCCCAGATGACTGCCTTCCATTCCTATAGGATCCATTACTCCCCTTTGACCGTCAACCACGAAGCCCTGAGGGAGAGTATGAATGATTTCCCGCTCAGGAGATAAACGAATGGCACGGGCTGAATCGATAACTCTTAATATATCCTCTTCAGCGATCTCTTTATTAGAACGAGAGATCATAATTGCTCCCTGATGATTGAAACTTTCGATATGACCACCCTCAATTCCCACATAAACCGTTTTAATGGAAGTATTTGTCGTTCCTTCAGCTTCATCTATAGCTTGACCTATAGCGCGGGTAGTCTCCTCAATGTTAACTACTATACCATTCCGTAAACCACGACAGGCTACCCTGGCCGATCCGATTATTTCCACTTCTGGCTTCTGGGTAACTTTACCTACAAGAGCACAAATATTGCTTGACCCTACATCAAGACCAATAACTATTTTCTGTTTCATTTTCCCCTCAATCAGACTTTCGTTCTTTTTCTAATTCAAAACCTTGCACGATTTGAAATCGTGCCTACAAAATTGACTCGAAGGGTCATTGCGAGGGCGAAGCCCGTGGCAATCTCGAGATTGCTTCGTCGTTTACACTCCCCGCAATGACAGTTTAACCAACAATTATCTCCCCTTTTCCTTCTTTTAAAAATCGCAAGTCAAGATAGTTAAAAGTCTTACTATTCTTTAGCAAATCCTGAAGAACTAAATTTAGATAAATCAACTTCTTCTCCAATTGAGTTTCTGTTTCTTTTCCTACAGGTCCCCAGATAAGTAAGGCCTGGTCTGTTTTTAGTCTAATTTTTCTTGGATTGTTCCCGTCTATATATGAAATTTTCTTGTAAAACCGAAAGTCAACTGCCATAAGCTTAGCTAAAAAACTCACTACCTCTTTCCTTTTAAGAGAATCTTTAGTCCCCAAAATTCTCGGTATATCTCTTGTCTTCCCTAAAAATGTTATTCCCTCTTTGTCTATTAGCTCCACTTTATTAGAATGGACACTATCTCCCCCGTCAATCTGGGCAATGGGAGCTCTCTCAGTAATTTTTAGGACTATCTTGTCAGGAAAATCGCGATGGATATCTATCTTCTTAATTTGTTTTAAACTTCTTAACCCTCTTTTTGCCTGTCTTAATTTAACTTTAAATATATTATCTCCTTTCTTTATATCCAGTAGCGAGAGAATATTCTTCCTATCAATGTCCTGGTTACCTTCTATTCTTATCTTTTCTATTTTAAAATAAGTGGAATAAACAAGGAAGTTGTAAATTCCATATCCTGAAAAAAGAAGCGTAACCGATAACAGAGTGAGCCTCAAAACTCTAAAAAATCGCCTCTTCCATAAAATCCTTTTCCGCCATCTTTTAACTTTCAATGTCCATCAACCCTCAATCTAAAGCATAGGATAGAATCTTAACCACCAGTTGTTTAAAATTCATCCCTGTCACAGCTGCAGCTTCTGGCAGGAGACTGGTCTCAGTCATCCCGGGAATTGTATTAATTTCTAAGAGGTAAATTTTGCCTTTTCCATCCATTACCATATCTACACGAGTAGCACCTCTACAGCCCAGGGCACGGTGAGCAGAAAGAGCCAGAGATTGGGCCAATTCGTACTGCTCTGGGGGCAATTTAGCAGGCACAATGTGCTTCGACATTCCGGGTTCATACTTTGCCTGATAGTCATAAAATGTTGTTTTTGGTACAATTTCTATTACTGGCAGAGATTCATCGCCCAAAATTCCTACTGTAATCTCTTTTCCTTGAATGTATTCTTCAATTAATATCTTGTTTCCATACCCAAAAGCAGCATTTATAGCACTATCCAGACCATTCGATTCTCGAACTATAGTCACTCCAATAGTTGAACCTTCTCTGGCTGGCTTAACAATTACAGGGCAGTCCAACTCTCCCAGTATATCACCAGGAGTTTCCACTCTTTTCTCAAGGACTTTGTATTTTGCCATAGGCAGGTTATGGTAACTGAAAACCTTTTTGGTATAAACTTTATCCAGAGCCAGGGCGCTGGCCAATACCCCGGAGCCTGTATAAGGAATGCCCAACATCTCCAGAAGCCCTTGAATTGTTCCGTCCTCGCCGAGCTTCCCGTGAAGAGCAATGAAAGCCAGGTCTATCCCCTCTTTGGCTAACCTTAAGGCAATATCTCTACCCACATCGAGCTTGGACACAGTTAATCCCAGGAAAACTAAAGCTTTGTAAATAGCCTCTCCTGTCCTGAGAGATATTTCCCTTTCTTGAGAACTTCCCCCGCAGAGTACTCCTATTTTTTTCGTCTTTAATTTATCAAGTATCTCTTTCATAAAACTATCCCTTTATTCTCTTTCCTATTATTTTCAATTCTAATTCAAGGTCTATATCGAATTTTTCTTTAACTGTTTTTCTAATTTTTTCGACTAAATTATACACATCTTTAGCTTTTGCCCTGCCACAATTAATGATGAAATTTGCATGTTTTTTTGATACTTCAGCATCCCCAAATCTTGCTCCCTTTAGCCCTGCAGTTTCAATTAACTTTCCCGCCTCGCAGGCTTCCGGATTCCTAAAAACGCAACCAGCATTAAGAGTAGAAACAGGTTGATTCTTTTTTCTCTGTTTAAGACTTTCTTTAATTTTATTTATAATATCATTTTTTTTACCATTTTTCAACTCCAGTTTCACTTCCAGAACTATGGCTTTATCGGGCAACTCACAATGCCTGTAAGAGAAATTTATTTCTTTTCTGTTTAAAATTTCCACCCTTCCATCACTAAAAATTTTTATCTCTCTGGTAACATCACCAATGGAACCCATTTTCGTGCCTGCATTAATAACAATTGCACCCCCGAGACTTCCTGGAATCCCTGAAACGAATTCTAAACCAGCCAATCCTCTCTTAGCCAATTTTTCCACCAGAGTAGCCAACCTCACTCCCGCACCAGCTGTTACCTGGTTACCTTCTATGGAAAACTTCTCAAACTCACCTTTCAATTGAACTACCAAACCACCGAATCCCTCATCAGAAAAGAGCACATTAGTACCCTCTCCCAAAACAAAGGAATCTAATTTCTCCTTTTGAGAAAATTCAACTACATTAGTCAGCTCTTCAATGTTTCTCAATTCCAGAAAATAGCTCGCCGGACCGCCTATCCTGAGAGAAGCATGCTTAGAGAGAAGCTCGTCAACTCTCACCCTATTTCCTACCAGTTTTTGCAATCCATCTAATATATCCATTGTGCCTTTCTCTCTTTTGCCTCTTCTTGCATCCTTTCCCCTTTGGGGAGGATTCCAGTTATAAGTTCAGAGTTTAAATTTTGTTTAAGATTTCTTCGCCGATTTTGTAGACATCCCCGGCTCCTAATGTGACGAGCACATCCTGGGGTCGCAGGCTTTTTACAACCTCCTTGATTAGAGCTTTTCGGTCTGAAATCAATGTAACAGTCTCTCTCTTTTCAGCAGGGAAGGATTCCAGGATTAATGATGAAGATATTCCTGGAATGGGTTTCTCTCCTGCAGAATATATATCTGTGAGCCAAATTCGGCTGACACTATTAAAAGAAGGTCCAAATTTTTTTGCCAGATCTCTCGTGCGTGTATACCGATGCGGCTGGAAGATAACTAACAGTCTCCTTTCTGGCCAGATCGATTTGATTGTCTCCAGAGTTACTCTTATTTCTGTGGGATGGTGCCCATAGTCATCTATAAATACTATATCCTTTTTTCTGTCTTTAACCTCCAGTCTTCGACTAACGCCAGTAAAATCAAGAAAAGCCTTTCTAATCTTTTCAAATCCTACTCCCAGTTCAATACCTGCTGCAGCTGCGCCCAGAGAGTTGAGAACGTTATGAGCTCCAGGAAAGTGTAGTTTGAGTCTGCCCAGATTTTTCCCCGAAAAGCAGAGGTCAAATTCAGTGTGCATCTCCTCGTATACTATATTTTCCGCATAAAAATCATAATTTTTCCCTCTTCCATAAGTATAATATTTTCTCGTTATTTGAGGAATAATCGACTTGATATTTTCATCCTCACCACAAAGAATAATAGATCCGTAAAAAGGAACCTTGTTTACGAACTGGACGAAGGTGTTTTTGATGTTATCCAGGGTTTTATAGTAATCAAGATGGTCATCGTCGATATTTGTGAGAAGAGCGATAGTAGGAGTAAGTTTGAGGAACGAGCCATCGCTCTCATCTGCTTCAGCTACTATAAACTCTCCCTTACCCATCTTGGCAGAAGAGCCGATATTTTTTAAACGCCCACCGATTACTACTGTAGGATCCAATCCGCCCTCGGCAAGAACCATGGATACAAGTGAAGTGGTCACTGTTTTTCCATGAGTGCCGGCAATGGTCACTGCATACTTCAGCCTCATCAACTCGGCAAGCATCTCCGCTCGAGGAATAACGGGGATTTTAAGTTTTTTTGCTTGAACCACTTCCGGATTATCAGGGAGAAGCGCGCTGGAAGTAACCACCACGTGGGCATTTCCTACCTGTTCAGGCTTATGCCCAATAAATATTTTACCGCCCAGAGATGCTAACCGCTCGGTTACTTCTGTCTGTTTAAGGTCCGACCCACTAACTTTATAGCCCAAATTTATCAGGACTTCAGCAATTCCATTCATCCCTGAACCGCCTATTCCCACAAAATGTATATGTTGAATGTTCTTTAACATTCTGGTTTATCCTTTCGACAAGCTTTTACATTGCTTCAATTAAATCGGCCATCTTGCCAGCTGTATCGTCAATAGAAAGTCTTCTCGTATTTTCCGCCATTCCCCTCAATTCTGCCTCATCATCAATCAAATGGATGATGACATCAGCAAGTAACTCACCTGTCAACTGGCTGTCCTCAATAAGTAGACAACCCCCTCTCTTTGATAGAAACTCAGCATTCGCTTTCTGGTGGCCACGAGTTGCATAAGGATAGGGAATAAGAATGCTGGGTAATCCTTTTGCTATGATTTCAGCGATAGTACTTGCGCCGGAACGGGAAATCACCAGGTCACAACAGCTATAGGCATATTCCATATGGAGAAGATAAGGAAGAACACGTGACGAGTAATTTCTTTTCTCGTATTCTTCTTTTACTTCCGAAAATTGTTCAATGCCCACGATATGTATAATTTGAATCTTTTTTATCAAAGGATTCAAAAAATTTAATGCTTTTACCATTGCTAAATTTATGCTACGGGCACCTTGACTCCCTCCAAAAACGATAATATTCTTTTTCCCTTCTACCAGATCCAATTTTCGCAAGCCCTCACTTCTCGGGCAACTTAAGATAGATTGGCGAACAGGACTTCCCGTAAGAAACGTCCTCTTTGATGGAAAATATTTTTCCGTCTCTTTAAAACTGACCATTATTCTGTCAACTATCTTGGCTAAAACTCTATTGGCTAGCCCAGGAAGAACATTTGGCTCATGAATCGCACAAGTTATCCTGGATATTTTCGCTGCCAGAACTACTGAGAAGGATAAATATCCCCCCATTCCTACAACTGTATCTGGTTTGAAAGAACGAAAAATTTGTATAGACTGAAAGAATCCTTGGATAGATTTTGCAAAGAAACGGAAAACTTTCAATGAGAATTTTCTTACTAATCCTTCTCCTACAATTTGGAAGAATGAAAATCCACTTTCTCGTGCTATCCTCTCGCCAATCCCTCTTTTTTTTCCTACCAAAATAACTTCATTATTGCGACTTCTCAACTTTTCTCCCAGAGCGAGACCCGGGTAAATGTGTCCTCCAGTACCTCCCAGAACAATCAAAATTTGCATAAAAACCCTCTGCGAGCAACGGTCACTACAAAATATGTCACTTCGGGTTCGATGAATCGAACCCCTACAATCATTGTAGGGGCTCAATTTATTGAGCCCGCCTTTGTTATGTTGAAGCAAAGCTTTGCTTTATAGCTACATTTACCAAGTCCAGTTACTATGTCTGTCGGGAAATATTGAGAAGTATTCCCACTCCCGCCAGCGAGAAGACCAAAGAAGACCCACCATATGAGAGAAAAGGCAAGGTGATCCCTTTAGTTGGCAGACAAGCAGTAGCTATACTGATATTTAAAACAGCCTGGAAAGTAATTAAAAAGGTGATTCCCGCAGCCAATAAATTTCCGAATTGATTGGGCGCTCTTGTAGCTATATGTAGTCCCCTCCAGGCAATAATAACGAATAGAAATATTATCAAGCTGGCACCCAAAAATCCGAGCTCTTCTCCAATTATGGAAAAGATAAAATCAGTATAAGGCTCGGGTAGAAAGAATAATTTAGCCCTGGAAGCTCCCAGTCCTTTTCCAAAAAAACCTCCTGAGCCAAGAGCAAGGAGAGCCTGAACAATCTGGTAGCCTATTCTCTGGGCATCAGCCCAAGGATTGATGAAGGTTAGAATTCGTTCGCGGCGATACCCCACATGAAAAACTGCGAAATATAAAAGTGGTATACTTGCCAGGACAAGCGAGAGAAGATGGAAAAGCCTAACTCCTCCCATAAACAGCATCGCCAATACAACCAGTCCCAAGATAACCGCAGTTCCCAGATCAGGCTCAGCATAGATAAGTATCAAAAATATTCCTGCTACTGCTAGAATTGGCAAAAGCCCTTTTTTGAAATCCTGGAGCTTGCTTCCTTTCCGGTCTAAAACATCCGCTATATAGAGAATCAAACAAATTTTTGCCATCTCCGAGGGTTGAAAGTTCACCATTCCGAACTTAAGCCAACGCTTGATTTCTCCAGGTTCTATCAGCAAAACTAAAACCAGAAGACTAAATGAGAAAACCATAAGCGGTCGGGAAAACTTCTGCAACTTGTTATAATCAATCCTTGCTAAAACAAGCATCAAGAATACACCCATCACTGTCCAGATAATCTGCTTGATTAAAAAGAAATAACTGGTATCGAACCTTTCATGGGATACAATTGCACTGGCACTGAAAACCATCACCACACCTATGAACACCAGTAAGAGAACAACGGAGAGTAGAAAAATATCGCCACGATGATATTCTGGTGTATATAGGCCCTTCTTTAGCTTGTATCTCGGGTCTCCCCATTTTCTTTTCTGAGTTCTTAGATCTTTTTTACCCATCTTTTGAAATCTTTTCCTCTTTCTTCAAAGTCGGAATACATATCGAAACTGGAACAGGCTGGCGAAAGAAGAATCGAACTGCCTGGTTGGCTTAAACTATAAGACAACTCTACTCCTTCCCTCATTCCATCTACTCTGTAAATAGCAACTGAACCGATTAACTCCCTCTCTATTCTGGAAGCAGCTTGACCCAGCAAAATAAGGGCAGCGACTTTTTCTCTAACCAAATTCGCCAGTGGCCTATAAGGCGCGCCTTTATCATAACCTCCCATGATGAGTATAATCGGGGCAGGAAATGTTTCCAGCGCCCTCTTACAAGCATCAACATTTGTCGCCTTAGAATCGTTAATAAATCTCCTCCCATCGATCTCTCGAACTATTTCCAAACGATGTTCTATTCCTGAGAAGGCTTCAATTGCCCTTCTGATTTTACTTCTCGATATACTGAATATATCTCCTATGGCAATGGCTACCAGAGCATTCTCTAAATTATGGGGACCAGGAACTCTTACGTGTTTAACTAAAAGTTCACCTCTATCAGAAGGAACTTTTGCCCTCGGGTCTAAATTAGAGATTATTTTTTTCTCCTCAACAAAAACTCCTTTACGTAAGGCTCTCTTACTACTGAAGAAGATAACTTGAGACTTCGCTTTCCCTTCCAGAATCTCACATCTCTTATCGTCTCCATTTAGAATACAGAAATCTTCTTCTGTTTGTTTTTTAAAAATATTGGCTTTGGCCTGGATGTACTCACCCATTGTTCTGTGTCTGTCCATGTGGTCAGGAGTTATGTTCAGAATCACTGCCACATAGGGATGGAAAGACTCAACATTCTCTAACTGGAAACTGCTGATTTCCAGAACCAAAACAGTCCTCTCCCTAATCTGCCCCACCACACCAGACAGAGGAGTACCAATATTACCGGCAACTATTACTTTTCTTCTTCCGTTGCTCCTTAATACTGCTGCAATTAACTCGCAGGTTGTGGTTTTTCCATTGGTTCCTGTAACAGCTACCACCGGAGGAGAAGACAAAGTTTCCCAGTGGAGATTAGAAGAGGCAATGTTGAATGCCGCTTCTATTTCACTCGCCACAGGGATTTTCAACTTCCTTGCTTTTTCCACCAGGGGATTTTCCTGGGGAACACCAGGACTTATGACTAACAAGTCGTGTTCAGAGACTAAATTCTTTAGTCTGACTGAATCCTGGCGACCGAGAAGAATCTTTATCCCTTTTTTAAGTTTTTTAATGTTATTTATTAATTCCCTTTTACTCTTTTCATCGGTTACTGTGACTCTAGCACCCTGAATGGTCAATAGATTAGCTACCGCTAAGCCACTTCGCGCCAGACCAATAACTAACACTTTCCTTCCTTGATAGTTTTCTTTTATTCTCATCTGAGTTTTAGCGCACTTAAAGCTATTAAGGCTAAAATAATCCCCACAATCCAAAACCTGATTACCACTTTCGGCTCGGACCAACCAATCAATTCAAAGTGGTGATGCAAAGGTGCCATCTTCAACACTCTCTTACCTCGCAGCTTAAAAGAAGCAACTTGTAGAATTACTGATAGTGCTTCAACTACAAAAACTCCTCCCACAATGACCAGGAGAAGTTCTTGTTTAATCAACAAGGCAACGATACCGATTGTCCCCCCTAAAAAGAGGGAGCCAGTGTCACCCATGAACACTTCTGCCGGATAGCTGTTGAACCACAAAAATCCCAGACCCGCCCCTGCCATTGAACTCAGAAAAATGGAGAGTTCCCCAGCACCAGAAACAGGAACAATGCCTAGATAACCGCTAAACTTAGCGTGTCCTGACAGGTATGCCATTAAAGCATAGGTCATTGCTACAATAAGGATGGAACCTACTGCCAACCCATCCAGACCATCGGTCAAATTTACTGCATTGGAGGAACCAACGACAAGTAGGATAGCAAAAAACACGTAAAGTAACCCAAAATTAATAAAAAAATCTTTCAAGTAAGGTATATTGAGCTGGGTTACGTATTCGGAATTGGCTGGATAGTAGAAAAGATAAATTACAATAATTAAAGCGAGAATTGACTGCCCTAAGAGTTTATGCCTTGCCATAAGTCCCCGACTACGCTTTTTTATTAATTTCAGATAGTCATCAAGGAAACCCAACAGTCCCAACCAAAGAGTAGAAAGGAGAATAATTATGGTGAAGCGATTATCGAGACGAGCCCAGAGAAAAGTAGAAATAACAAGGCTAACGAGAATGATTAATCCGCCCATTGTGGGGGTTCCTGCTTTCTTCATGTGGGCGGGCGGGCCATCTTCCCTTATCTGCTGACCGATATGCCATTGTTTCAATTTCTTTATTAACAAAGGTGCAATGAATAAACTCAAAAGTAAAGAGGTAAATATAGCAGCTCCAGCGCGAAAAGTTATGTATTTGAAAACATTGAAGGGAAAGAAGTACACATGTAGAGGATAAAAGATATGATAGAACATTTACTCCCCAGATAGCTAACAGGTTCCGAGTAAAATTTTTACCTGTAGTGTAGCCCTTTATGGGCGTAATTTTTACGGGGACAAGCCCCTACACTACCTACATTAATGCAGAGTTATCGCTCTGCAGCTACATTTTAATTGTTGAGATTTTCGGAAGAAATTTTATTACTTCCTCCAGTCCCATTTTTCGAGATCCTTTAATTAGCACTGCATCCTTTGGCTTAAGTAATTCTTTTAGTTTCCTGGAGGCAACTTTCTTATCTTTAAAAGAGAATATATTGTTCCTTTCCATTCCCCACTTCCCAGCAGCCTGAGCAATAAATTGGGCATCCTCTCCTATGGTGATTAAGCTATAAATTGGGCTAGTAGCCACTATCTTGCCAATCTCCTGATGAAATTTTCGACTCATCCTGCCCAATTCCAGCATATCACCCAAAACGACTATTTTCCGCTGCGAGGGAAAAGAGGAAATAAATTCACTTAATACAGCTTTCACAGAAGTGGGATTGGCATTATAAGCATCGTTAACGATTGTTACCTCGCCATATTTCAGCTTTTCCATCCGCAGTTTGGGAAATTTGAATTTCCCAAGCACAGCAGCCATCAGGGAAAGAGAGACACCAAACTGTTTAGCAACGCTTATGGCAGCCAGCGCATTATAAATATTGTAACGTCCCAAACAGTATAAATCAAATTCTTTTCTATCTCTCCCCGCATGGACGGTGAAAGAAAGTCTTTCTTTCTCCCCGGGACTATTTACTATAACGTTGCTCGCCCGAACATCAGCTTGGGGGTTTATTCCAAAAGTAATTATTTCCCGTTTTATCTTCTTAAACTGGCTTCTCAAATGGGAATCATCTATATTTAATACGATTTTTCCTCTCCGAGGCAGAAGTTGAACAAGTTCCATTTTAGCAGAAAGCACATTGGAAATGCAACAGAAAAATTGGAGGTGAGTAGTGCCAATGTTGGTAATTACTCCAATTTGTGGTAGCGAAATTTCTGCCAATCTCTTAATTTCCCCGGCGTGGTTAGTCCCCATTTCCAGAACCAGAAACTCCGTATCAGAAGAAATCTCAAAAAGCGTCAAGGGAAGACCGACTACGTTATTGTAGTTACCAGAAGTAGCTACTACTCTATACTTTGATAAAAGGAGAGCTTTCAACATATCCTTTGTTGTCGTCTTACCATTACTGCCGGTTACTCCCACAATCACAGGATTGAACTTCTGACGATAAAACTTCGCCAATTCTTGCAAAGCAGTCAAGGTGTGGGTTACATTTATGATTTCTATTTTAGTAGTAATTTTTTTCTTCTTAGAAATAACTGCCGCCTTTGCACCCTTATCTATCGCCTCCTGGAGAAAATCGTGACCATCGAACCTTTCCCCTTTCAGAGCAAAAAAGATTTCTCCCTTCTTTATAGTGCGACTATCGATGGACACACCTGAAATTTCTCCTTGCTGGCTTCCACAAATTAATTTGCCCCGCACGGCTCTTATTATCTCTCTTATAGTAAGTCTTTCCATACTATTCCCACTTTTGCACGGTTAAAACCGTGCCTACAAATCCTTCATCCTATTGTAGGCACAGATTCAATCTGTGCAGCTGACCGAGCGACTCTGAAAACTATCCCTTCATCCTTTTTTAGAAAGAATCTTCCTGACAACTTCGCGGTCGTCGAAGTGAATTCTTCTATCCTTAAACAGCTGATAGTCTTCATGTCCTTTTCCTGCAATTACCACCTGGTCGCCTTTTTCTGCCATAGACAATGCTTTCTCGATTGCTTGAAACCTATCGACGATAGTCTGATAATTATTCTTTCCTTTCCTCTTTATTCCTACTTCAATGTCCAGAGCTATCCGCTCAGGGTTTTCACTTCGGGGATTATCCGAGGTAACGAGTACATAATCACTAAGGCCACTGGCTATTTCGCCCATTAGAGGTCTTTTCCCTCGATCCCGGTCACCCCCACAACCAAAAACAGTAATGATTTGCCTGGGTTTTAATTCCCGACAGGCGTGCAAAAGCTCCCGCAAAGCTTCATCGGTATGTGCATAATCGACTATTACTGTGAATGGCTGCCCACAATCGATTTTTTCGAACCTTCCGGGAATAGAGGGGACTTTTTCCAATCCACGCTTGATAATGTCCAAATTTATCCCTTGTCCCAGGGCCACAGTACTTGCAGCTAAAGCGTTATATACATTATATTTTCCAATTAAAGGCAAAGAAATCTTCACTTCCCCTATCGGAGACAGCAGAGTGAAGGTAGTTTTCTCCAGATTCAATTTTATGTTCTTTGCTACAACGTCGGCTTTCTTTTCAATCCCATAAGTAATTATATTTGCCTTTGTCGATTGAATAATTTTTTCTGTTGAGGGGTCGTCTAAATTCAAAACTGCCAGTTTCTCCCTTTCTTTCCGAGCATCCTTTCCTAAAATAGAGAAAAGTTTAATCTTTGCTTCCAAGTACTCCTCCATGCTCTTATGAAAATCGAGATGTTCGCGACTCAGGTTAGTAAATAGAGCACTATCGAACTCGCATCCTTCCACCCTATCTAAACTTAAGGCATGAGAAGAAACCTCCATAACTACCGTTGAGAATTTTTCATCTACTAACTTTCGCAGTATTTGCTGCAGGTCGGAAGATTGGGGAGTGGTGATCGGGGCAGGTAATATTTTCTCTCCCAATCGATAAGCAATCGTACCCAGGACTCCTACTTTTGCTCCATTCTCTTTGAAGATGGCTTCAGTGAGATAGCTGACTGTCGTTTTTCCATTGGTACCAGTTATCCCGATTATGTTTAATTTATCGGAAGGATAATTATAGAAGATGGTGGCAAGCTTGGCTAAAGCTTTGCGGGGATTCTCCACTACAATTTGAGTAGCAGAGCCTCCCCATCTGGAGGGTCTTGTTAACTTTTCTATTCTTTTAGAAGAAATAACTACTGCAGCGCCTGCTTCCAGAGCCTGGGGAATATAGTAATTTCCATCCTCTGTGTAACCAGAAATGGCCACAAAGATGTAAGCTGGTTTAACTTGGCGAGAATCGCAAGTTATCCCCTTTACGGAAAGTTCTGTGGAGCCATGTATTTCTTTAACACCTATTGGTGGCAATAGGTCGTTTAGCCGGACCATTTTTATAACCTGTATATAAGCTCTTATAAAAGTAAAAACATTCCTCCCTTTCGGAAGGAATGCACAGTGAAGTATGAAATCCCCCGTTAGAGCGGAGGGCCAATATAAGCCGTCTCCTGGGGCAAATTCCTAAACATTTCCTGGGAATCAGGCGGGATACCCAGATGGTGCATAATTCTCAATCCCACTCGTGCGAATACCGGCGCAGCTACGCTTCCTCCCCAGTAATATCCCTGTGGCTCATCCAGTATGACTAAGATAGTAACCTTCGGTTGCTCTGCTGGGAGATAACCAATGAATGAAGCAATGTAGTTTGTATCAGAATACTTACCAGTGGCTGGATCGAATTTTTGAGCGGTTCCCGTCTTACCAGCTACCTTATACCCCATAATTTTTGCTTTTTTCCCCGTACCATTTTCTACAATTCGGTATAAAATATTAGTTAAAGTTTTCGCTGTTTTATAGGAAATCACCCCTCTAACCGGGCAGGGCTGGAATTCTTTCACTACCTCCCCATTGGGATCGACGATTCTCTTAACAATCATAGGCTCCATCAGCACTCCTCCATTGGCTAAACATGAAAATGCAGAAGTAAGCTGGATGGCAGTTACTCCTATGCCCTGCCCGAAAGAGAGGCGACTGAGAGATATCTCTGACCAATCTTTTGGCTTCTTCAAAATTCCCGGCGTCTCCCCAGGCAACCTAATTCCTGTGAAGTTACCAAACCCGAAATCTCTGGCATACTGGTACAACTTATCTTTCCCTAACAGTTGCCCAGCTTTAGCCATTCCGATGTTGGACGATTTTTCAAGAACCTGGCTAAAAGTAAGCCAGTCCTCACTTTCGTGGTCTCGAATAGGAAGCCCGTTGAATAAGTAGACTCCTTCCTCACAATAAAAACGATCTTCCAAAGTGACGAGGTTCTCTTCCAATAATGCTGCAGCTACTATTGGTTTAAAAGTAGACCCCGGCTCAAAGATATTGGAGATCGCAGGATTCTTTAAGTACTTGTATTTCCCCTGAGAAGAGCTATTTCCATTAAAAGATGGAAAGTTAGCTACGGCTAAGAGCTCTCCGGTTTTAGAATCTTGAACAATGATTGTAGCCAGTTTGGCTTTAGTCTCGTTGTAAGCCTTTCTCAACTCTACTTCCGCAATGTATTGGATTACTCTATCGATTGTGGTAACTACACCGCATCCACTTACTTCTGACCGATAAGCAGTGTCGGCAGCGATTACTTCCCGACCAAAACCATCTTTTCTTCTTATAGTCTTTTTAGTTTTTCTTCTTAGGGTTTTGTCAAAGAAATTCTCAATTCCCGATAGACCTTGATTATCTAGACCGGCTAAACCGATTACCTGGCTAGCTAACTCATTTTCTGGATAGAACCTTTTGCCTTCGCTTATAAACTTGATTCCTTTAAAATGCAAACCTTTAATCTTTTCTGCAATTTTGGTATCGATTTTGCGCCTTAACCAGACGAATGAATTGGAAGTTTCCAGTTTTTTGCGAATCGCCTTTTCGCTCATATGGAGTAAAGGAGCTAACTTTCTGGCTGTCTCTTCCGGATTAGAAATAAAAGAAGGAATGGCATAAACCGAACTAACTTCAAATTCTATTGCCAGTTCCTTCCCATTACGGTCATAGATCGTGCCCCTTTTGAAATTGTCTTGTCTAACCGAGAAAGATTGCTTATCCGCCATCTTCCGGTAACGATGATGGCTAACAATCTGGATATAATACAATCTAATTTCCAATACGATAAGAGTAAAAATTACTATCAACATAGAACTAATAATGCGAGTTTTTCGAGGCACCTTTTGAATCCTCCCGGGCAATAAAAAAAGCTTTATTTGTTGAAGTTCTATTTTGTTTAAAATTTACCTCTAGGAAAAGGATATTTTCATGCTGAGGAAAAATCATCTCTTTCTCTTCTTGCGCAATTTTATCAATATTTGCGAGATTAGTATAGTGGTGCAATTTTGTTTTTATGTCGCGATTTTTGTTTTCCAACAACCTGAGTTCTCTCTTTAATTCGTTAATCTGATAACTAAGCGTGACTACTTCTGCACATTCCCAGACATAGAATAGGAAAATCAACAGCCCACTAATAAAAAGTAAAAAGTAATATTTTTTAGGATGTCTTCTCTTTTCTATCCCCATCAGCACATTTCTCCTGCCCGCAATTTTGCGCTTCTCGAACGTGGATTTATTTGAAGTTCTTCTCTTGTGGGAGTAACTGGTTTAGGAAAAACTGCCTTCAAGCCCTGTTTTCTATATTCCCGAAAGAAATTCTTGACGATTCTATCCTCCAAAGAATGGTAAGAAATAACACAAATCCTCCCACCCTTTTTTAGAAACCCTGCGGCCTGGGGAAGTGTCCTCTCCAAAACCATTAACTCATCATTTACTGCTATTCTTAACGCCTGGAAAGTCCTGGTAGCCACGTGAATCCTTCTGGGCCAGGCTGAACGGGGAATTGCTCTCTTAATGATTTCTACTAACTGAAAAGTAGTCTCAACAGGCCCCTTTCGTCGGGATTCAACCGCTCTCCTCACAATTCGTTTAGCCCACCGTTCCTCTCCATATTTATATAAAATCTCTACAAGTTCATCGAAAGAAAGAGTGTTCAAAAGATATCCCGCAGTCAATCTCGTGCTTTCTGACATTCGCATATCTAAAGGTCCGTCCTTTTGAAAACTAAAACCCCTGGTGGCGTCTTGCAGTTGCAAGCTCGACAAACCCAGGTCAAATAGAATGCCATCAACTTCTTTGATTCTCAATAACTCCAGGATAGTTCCAATTTCAGAAAAGGCTCTCTCAAAAGTGAGCAAGTTTTCTTTATATTTTTTAAGATTTTCCTTTGCTCTTCTTATCGCTTCTCCATCCTGATCGATTCCGATCAGGAGTCCACCTGGCAAGATTACCTCCAGTATCCTTTGAGCGTGACCACCTTCGCCCAGAGTAGAATCTACGTAGATTCCTCCTCTCAGACAATTAAGGTTATCTATCACCTCATCAACTAAGACTGGAATATGTCTTGATTTTTCCACTTTGTAATTTGGTAGTCGCAGGCTTCAGCCTGCGTTAAGGAGTAGCTCCGATTCGTGGTAGCCGCAGACTTTAGTCTGCGTTTGAAAGAGGGTGTCAGATTCCAAGGTCAACCAATTTTTCAGCTACCTCAACAAACTGCTTTTCGGCTTCCTTCTGGTAACGTTCCCAGTTGCTTTTTGACCAAATCTCTATGCGATCTAACACTCCTACCACTATTACCTCTTTTCTTATGTTTGCGTAACTACATAGAGTCTTAGGAATCAGTATCCTTCCTTGATCATCCACAGGACATTCGTTTGCTCCGGAAAGGAAAGTGCGTAAAAACTTACGGGCGTCGGCTTTAGTTAAAGGAAGAGTTTTTAGCCTTTCTGTAATTTTTCTCCAATTTTCGGGAGTGTAAACAAATAGACAACCTTCCAACCCAGAAGTGATAATAAACTTTCTTACGTTTTGACGGAGCCTGGCAGGAATGAACAACCGGTTTTTTCCATCTAAAGAATGGCGATATTGTCCAATTAACACCTTTTCACCACCTTACACCACTTTTCCCCACTGTGACAAAGATTATATACCAACTTTGTTATTTTGTCAAGCAAAAAATGAAAGTAATAAAGGAGTAGCGGAGCGCCAGCTCCGCGTCAATGGAGGTAGTGTAGGGGCTTGTCCCCGTAAGCCCCATTACAACGGGGTAAAAATTACGCCCATAAAGGGCTACACTACAATTATGTCCAAGAGCGCTAGGCAACAACATAAAAAAATCCCGGGAGATAAATCGTTTATCTTCCCGGGAAAATTTTTTCTACCCTTTAGCCTTCCTCTACTCTACCCCTTCCCCACCTCTTGAATCTGTGCCTACAATGCATTATCTTTTATAATTTATAATTCATAACTCATAATTACATAGTATCATCTGGTGTATTTCTGTTGGTCTTTGGGCACATACCATTTGATGAAGTTATAGCCAATGCCTGCAGGAGCAACTTCAATACCATGGAACCTCTTATGGACTACAGGAAGGGCATCAGCCACATATAAGTAAGTATAGGGTTGCTCTTCAGCTAAAATGGCATGAATCTTATGATAGATTTCTTTTCTCTTCTCCATATCGAAAGTACGCCGTCCTTCCACTAACAGGCGGTCGACTTCCGGGTTACTATAGGAAACGAAATTGTACTGCCCCTCCTTGATCTGGGATGAGTGCCAAATAGAATACTGATCAGGATCTCGGGAAAGACTCCAACCAAGAATTACCGCATCAAAATTCTTCTTGTCAATATACTGATGAATGAAGGAAGCCCATTCCAAAATACGAATTTTTACCTGGATCCCAACCTGTTTAAGGTTAGACTGGATAATGGTGGCACAAAGCTGGCGCATCTTGTTACCCTGATTGGTCATAAGGGTAAAACTGAATGGCCTCCCATCCTTATCTAAAATTCCATTCCCATCTCTATCCTGCCAGCCACAATTATAGAGTAATTTCTTAGCTTTTTCGGGATTGTGCTCGTAAACAGGAACACCCTGGTTATAAGCCCAAGAAGTTGGAGGAAAGGGTCCTGTGGAGATTTGACCCAAGCCCAGAAGAACTCCGGCTATGATTTCCTGCCTGTTTACAGCATAAGTTATTGCCCGACGAACTCTCTTATCCTTAAACAGGGGATTTTTCAGGTTATAGCCAAAATAAGTATAGCCAAAACTGGGATAGCGAAATTTATTAAAGCTGTCCAGAAACTCCTTGCTTACGGCTTCTTTTTGGAATTGGTCTGGAGTCAATCCCATTGTATCAATCGTCCCCTTCCTCAGCTCCAAAAATTGTACCGCCTGGTCTGGCACAATCCTATATATTATACGACCGATATATGGTCTTCCTTCAAAATAGTCTTCATTTGCTTCCAGGACTATCCGCTCATCTGTCTTCCACTCCACAAATATATAAGGCCCTGTTCCAATGGGGTGCCGGTTGGCAGGATGGTTATTAAAATCTCCTTTCTCAAAAATATGCTGGGGAATAATTCCCATACCCCAACTTTCCAATCCAGGAGAGAAAGGCTCCTTATATATTATCTTCACCGTGTAAGGGTCAACAATTTCCAGCCTGTCAATTATAAGGTAATCCGAAGCATAGGGCGTCCTAGTATCAGGGTTGACCAACTTCTCATAAGTAAATTTAACATCTTCACTGGTGAATGGTTCTCCGTCATGCCAGTTCACATTTTTGCGGAGATGGAAGGTAATTACCAGCCCGTCATCGGATATATCCCATGATTCTGCCAGCTCTCCTACCAGCTTGAGATTTTTGTCATATTTCACTAACCCGTTATAGACATAACCATTTATGTCACCGGAAGCGCTGTCACTGGCAAGAATAGGATTCAAATAACTGGCATCTCCAATAGATGCCTCGATGATTGTATCTCCATAGGCTGGTTGGGGAGGATGTTGTTCACTGGTAGGTGTTCTATCCTTTGGTTTAGGGGAGGGTCTTTTCGCAAAATAGATAAGTAACCCAGTAAGAGCAACTGCTACTACTAGGACAACAATTGTAATGACTTTTCTCATTTCTTCTCTTTACTATTCTGGATGTCCTACCGGGATAATGTAGAGTGGTATATTATCTTTTGGTAGATACAGCGCTTTTTGCACAGCAGTGTCGCTAAATGCGCCAATAGGAGCGGAACCCAAACCCAGACAGACTGCCTGAAGGTGAATATTCTGGGCTATATGGCCTGCTTCTATGTGAGCATACCTCATGCCCCTCTCTCCATATTTCCAACATATTTTATCGTATACGCAAGTAATTACAAAATTGACTGCAGCTCGGGTGAGTGCTTCCTGCCATAAGGCGGCGCCGGAAAGAGCAGAGCGGAGGTCTTTGTCCGAAATCTCTTTCAAACTGTGGCTTGAAGGAAAATAGTGGAAGACCCCATTAGGAGAAACGAGATAGATTTCCATGGGATAGAGAGCGCCTGCAGAAGGAACAGTCTTGGAAGCACCTGTCACCGAATCGACATCCCTTTGCCCATACGCAGCCCAGAGAAGCTGAGAAATCTCTTCTAAAGACAATTCTTTCTTACTGAAGCTTCTAACCGAATGCCTGTTTACTATCGCCTCCTCAAGGCTTATCCTGCCAATTGTCTTAGGCGAGGGTAATTTAATATTTTTCTCCTTCACTTTTCCTCCACCTCCTTTGAGAGCTGAGGAGTCTACCTGCCCTAAGAACATTCCCAAAAAGGAAAGAAATAGAAAAGATAAAATAAGAACTATCCTGAACAGAATTCTTTTCATCTATCTCCTGAAGCAGTAGATTATTCTTTGCGTTTGGCTATTTCTGCTTCAATAATTTGAATTGCTTTTTCCGCTTTCTCCCTCTGGTCAGCTACCAGAATAACTACATCACCCTCCTTAACTCCGAAAGCTTCCTCGATGTTCCTTTTGTCTTGCTTATTGAGACCATATTTTGGTAGTTCATCGGTGGAAATAAATCCTTTAACCCCGGCTTCTTTCTCAACTTTCTTAGCCAGACTATCTGTGAGCTTCTGGTCTTCAATAAGAACTCCGGCAAATCCTTCAGCTTTTATTCCCACAATGGCTCCTCCTGAATCTAAGACCTCTCTTATTACATGGGAATTAGTTTCGCTGAGCAAATCGTTTATCTCCTTCATCCTTTCTCACCTCCTTTCGCTTCACTTCAGTCGGTGACCTGCCTGCTCACCAACTCGCAGGCGTCGCTAACACGTTCCTCCTTATTCGTCGGAACAGCGACCCTCCTTTCGCTTCACTTCAGTCGGTGACCT
>SDBT01004378.1_pt1 | contig 24036 bp, 22 predicted proteins | sample 2277101 | NCBI WGS metagenome assembly SDBT01 (sample SAMN10404973, study PRJNA504765) | marine sediment metagenome | isolation source: marine sediment core GS10_PC15, 103 cmbsf | place: Arctic Ocean: Southern Knipovich Ridge | collected 2010 | reverse complement strand
TCGTTATCGACAGTGGTACCAGTCTTTTAAAACAGCAGTCGCCGCAATTGATGTGATGGAAACCATGCGATTAATTCAAAAAGGACAAGTGCGTCGCGCTCCCAAAGGTGATGTGCGTGCCCAGAATAAATTTATTAATAAACTGTTTGGATTGGCTGCTTAAATCATAAATAGCTTGTTTTGTAGTTTATTTTAATCCATGATTTTTTTCGCAACAGTGCCCAAAAATGAGCCAAAAATTACGCGTGAAAAGCAAAGGGTGGGTGTGTGTCTGAAATGAATAAAAAAGAACAACTGTATCAACGCTCGATCAGAAAAAACAATCACCGCCAGCATTCGTGACACACATGCGAACAGCACAGGGCAGTCGCATCAAAATAGCCAAAGTCGAGCTTAAGAATTCCTTAAGAATCATGTGACATCATACCTCTACTAGTAAAGCGTTATAGTCCGCGTTTGCAATGATATTAAAATGAGGTTTCCCTGTGGAAGAACATTATAGCCTGACATTAGATGGTGCTCTAAACAATTTGAATTCAGCTGTGCCATATCTTATACTGATCTTGAGCTGCATCTAGCATCCCTGCAGCAGCTTCGTGGAATACGGGTATCATATGAAGTGGTTGCCAATTAGGTTGCTGTTTCATTGAAGTCTCCAGAAAAAATTCTATAATATGCAATATTACTCGACAATGTCTTGCGCATAACTATCATTTGAGGTGGACAGCCTCACTCATTTTTTCCTTTTCGTGCAAGCGCCTGATTAATTGTTTTAATCTCTCGCTTAAGCTCTTCTTCCAATTCTTCCTCTGTTGGCAAATGGAATTGGTAGGTGCTAGTGAAAATTTGCTTTGCTTTATCACCGAGTAGATATTTAGCCATTTCGTCTTTCTTTTTAGTACATAATACTAATCCAATCGTTGGATTATCATTATCCTGCTTTATCTCTTGATCAAAATAATTTACATATAGCTGTATTTGACCCAAGTCTGCGTGAGCTAGAGGGCGAGTTTTTATGTCAATTATCACGTAGCATTTCAAGATAACATGATAGAAAACCAAGTCCGCATAAAAGTGATCGCCATCAAGCGATAAACGCTTTTGTCTAGCAACAAAGGAAAATCCTTTACCAAGCTCTAATAAAAATTTTTGCAAATTGTCAATGAGCGCTGCCTCAAGCTTTGACTCAACAAGCTGATGGGATTCCGGTAATCCTAAAAATTCGAGTATTAAAGGATTTTTTATGGCATCTTCTGGCCTATTAATTTCTTGACCTTGATGTGCAAGTTCTAGAACACCGTCCTTGTCTTTACTTTTAGCAAGCCGATCAAACAACAGACTCCCTATTTGACGTTCTAACTCACGCCCAGACCAACAGTTTTCAATCGCTTCTTTTTCATAAAACTTCCTGGCCTCTAATCGCCTAACTCTCATTAATGCTCTATAGTGCGTCCAGCCTAGTACGGAGCTAAACTCTGGCACAGAAAGGTCACGCAGTGCGTGACCTTTTGGTGATTCATATAGAGCAGTTTGATATTCTATATAGAATGTCCTCATTTCCTTAAGCGTTGTTGTGCTAAAACCTTTCCTGTAAACACGGGTCAGCCGCTCAGACAATTCTTTGATTAGAAAAGAGCCATATTTTGCACGTTCCTGACCTTGCTGTTCTTCTTCAACGATATCTCGACCTGATAACCAATAAGCCTGGACCATTTCAGTGTCAACTGTACGCTGAACAGCTTGTTTTGCGTGATTAATGTGACTTGTTATTTTTTCCTCAAGATCATCAATACGCTTTAAGCCAATGTAGTTTTTTGTATCTAAAAATTGTTGGTTTTTAGGCATAAAATGGTGTCCAATTTCAGTTTTATGGGTGCACTATATCATAATATTATAAAGGTAATAGTTAGTATTATCACAAAAGAATAGGCTTGCTGAACTCGGGTCGTCGCAATTTATAACCTATTTGCAATGTGTGGTTTGTAGTATCTCTAATACAGCATTTAAATCCGTTGAGCGCGTTTTCTTCGGCTCCTTGCGTTCTGGCCATACCTCTAATACCCACGCAAACCCAATGTCTGGTTCAATTTCATCGGAGTCACCAATCACCCAAGTGGGCAGATTCCAGCGAACAATTTTGGCATGCATTAAACACGTTAATTAAAAAACTTGTTTACATTTACTTAATTTGGCTGTTAAATACCCTTCGCATGATATTGAACATGCATGGAAATAAATTTTTATTATTAACAAGGAGTGTTGAAATGACATTTGCAACTTTAGAAAAAGAACTTCAAATTGAAACCCCTCATACTGCTGGTGTAGCTGGCAAACTGCATACGCTGATTGCTCAAAAAGCTAACAGCAACATCAAAGCCACTTGGGCAGGTATTGTAGAGGGTAAAGGCCTATTCTCAATCCTCACTGATGATGCTAATCGCGTTAAAGACGTATTGAAAACGTCTGAATTCAGCAAGCTTAAAGAACAAGAAGTTGTTGTGATTCGCCTCGAAGACCAAAAAGGCTCATTAGCCAAAGTTGTCGAGAAAATTGGCAAAGCAGGACTGAACATTAGCCATATGTTCACAACGATTTTTGATAATAAACCTGTAATCGTTGTTTCAACAGACAACAACCAAAAAACGTTTGAGCTATTCGACTAATTCAAAGACGTTTACAAACCGGGCTTAACACACTGATGTGAGTCCGGTTTTTTATAGGACCCCAAATTGATGAGCTACTGCCACACAACTGGATAAAACAGCAGCGCCAAAAGCCGACGGCACACGACACATCGCCCAGATTGCCATCATGTTATTGCCTTGGGTGAAACTGTAAGGGTGTGGTGTTTGAATCCTAAATTACGCTGCTACCGGCAACCCAAATAAACCACCGTTTAACGCACTCAAAAAGTCTGCCCATAATCCTTTTCTGAGGGTTGGGAAGGCTTGCATTTACGCCATGCAAATTTCTTCAACTAGCCCACCTAATATTTTTTTAGTTAACAAATAATTAGCGTATTTCCGCGTTTTTTCGAGTTTGCCAAACGTATGGGATTTCTTTACAGTTTGAATCCGGACGATCGTCCGTCCCGTTTTGCCGTCCGGAAATCAAAGTACGCTTTGATAGGGGTCGAGACGAGTTTCTGTACTTTTTTTTAGGTGCAAGTTTTGAGGGTAGGGAAGGGGATATTGCGACATTTCAAGTCAGAATATTGATGGTGGTCTGACGACTTCATATATGCAGATGCAGGTTTCAAGTCTGAAGAGAACCTACCTAGTTGGCAGACTATTATGGGGCTTCAGTTTGAAAACTTGGTTTTAAATAACCTCAAAACAATTGCGCAACAATTTGATATATCATCTAGTAACATAGTGGCTGCTGGGCCTTACTTTCAGCATAAAACAACAAGGCAAAACGGATGCCAAGTTGATCTTCTCATACAGACACAATCGCCTGAATTAAGCATTAGACCTGTATTGATATACAATGGTGAGCTAGCACCCAGCATTATTAATTTTGAGAAGCGCTTTAACATCGCGACTCAAAACATGTTCTTATTTCCAGTAATTCCCCTTACTGGAAATAGCGCATGAGGGCGCTTTGTAGTGGTTACCCCTGGCTAATAATTAAATATATTCAAGTTCCTAAGTTTGTATCTGACTGAACAAAGTATTGTTTGGCGCTAATCTTATCAGCTACGGATGAAATATTATCGGCTCTGGCTTTATTGCTCTTACTTTGTGTGCTTTTTTCTAAATTTTGTAGAAGCTCTTCTTGGCTACCCCAAACCATACCAACAGAGATAATCTCTTTTGGGTCTTCGATATTAACAGCATTAATAACACGTGTTGGCATATCGAAATGATGATAATAAGTTTTATCGCCAATGGTGAATGGCTGCATTGAATCTTCAGGCGGCATCCATGCATTATAGAAATCATCGAAGGTTTTATCGTCGTGAAGTTCACGGTATAACACGCCCAGTGCAATGGGCGTTTTCGCTTCACGTGCTTCGTAATAAAGTTGTTTTAATACGACTTGTTGCTCATCTGTGCTAAGCAGCTGAAAGGTTTCTGCGCTTTTATCAAAGGCTTGATTAGCAAAATCATCGAAAAATTGTTTTTTATTATTCATTATTGCTGCCTCACTTCATTTTTGCTGTTATTAGCGTCAGTTCAACCTGAAACCGTTTTTTCTCTAGCGGATCATTCCATAATTTAGCAATCGTTGGTTTCGCAATTTGACTCACAGGGTCCGTTCCAGTTTGCTCTCTATATGTTTGCACAGCAGACCAAGTATTTAAATAGCCAATAAAATGATCAAAATCCCACTCTAAATAGGTGGAAAAAGTTTCGCGCTGCTGGTTAGGCAATGGTAAGTAAATATCTTGATATTTATTGTCTATATGATGCCGTGCTTTGTCCCAGTATTCACCAAGCACTTCTCGGTAGAAATGCCAGAACTGAGCCATTATGGCCTCATCTTCACATTGCGGTAATGAATAAAACCAGGTAGCAAATAAGCCGCCGGGTTTTAGCGTGCGTTTAACTTCAGCATAAAAATCATCATGACAAAACCAATGTAAAGCTTGTGCAATGGTGATGCAATCAACAGAATGATCATCGATACCGGAGTCATCCGCCCTTGCCTGCTTGTATTCAATATTTGACTTTTGTTGTGCATGTAAAAGTTGATTCTCCGAAACATCTGTTGCAATAACTCGGTCAAAATAATCGGCTAACACAATTGCAGCTTGGCCATTTCCGGTTGCGCAATCCCAGACCAGCTCATGAGTTGTTGCTTTATCTGCAATTGCATCAAATAACGATTTTGGGTATGTGGGGCGGTAACGTTGATAGAGATCCGCTTGCTGTGAAAATAAATCTTCGTTTTTAATCATCTGTTTTTCTCAATTGGTCACGATCAATTTGCCACGATACATGCCCATCTGACAAGTGAACTCAAATTCACCACTGTGCTCAGGTGTCACCGTGATCTCAACCGTTTTATCGATGGGCAACTCTGCGCTCTGTTCAAAGTCGGCAAAGACAACTGTTGCTGAACAGGGAGTTTCATCTTTGCGTAAAAACCGCAGTGTAATGGGTTGCCCAGCTTTTGCTGAAATCGCATCGGGACTATACACACCCTTATCAACCAGAATGTCGATACCACCCTCTTCTACTTGTACCGTCTTGGCTGATTTACCTAACCAAAACCACCACACAACTAATGCGATGAGTAAAAGGCCTATGATGTCAAAAAGTATAATGTTCATTTAAAAAACCTCAGACGATTAGCGTTAGTCACGACGGTGACGGATGACAGTGCCATCGCGGCACCAGCGATTAATGGGTTTAGCAATAATCCGATAAATGGGAATAACACCCCGGCAGCAATGGGTATGCCGAGAGTGTTATATAAAAATGCACCGAATAGGTTTTGCTTGATATTACGCACCGTAGCTTTGGAAATGGCGATGGCTTTGACCACACCATGTAATGATCCGCCCATCAAGGTCATATCGGCGCTTTCAATCGCAACGTCAGTCCCCGTGCCAATGGCAAAACCGACATTCGCAGCCGCCAATGCTGGTGCGTCATTTATCCCATCACCGACCATTCCAACAATTTCGCCTTTTTGTTGTAGGTGATGCACCTGCATAGCTTTATCTTCAGGCAACACCTCGGCGATGACTTGATCAACACCGACTGCTTCGGCTACGGCTTGTGCGGTGATTTTATTGTCACCGGTGATCATCAACACACGTAAACCCAATTTATGGAGTTGTTCGATAGCTTGTTTAGAGTCGGCTTTAACGGGATCGGCAATGGTGATCATGCCAGCGATATTGTCAGCTATAGCGATAAAAATTGCCGTATGCCCTTTCATAGAATAATCTTTAGAGATATCTTTCAATTCGCTGTAATTAATATTATTTTCATCCATCCATTTGGCATTTCCTAACAGCACTTCTTGTTCGTTGACCTTCGCGCTAACACCATGCCCAGTCGTTGATTTAAACCCGCTTACTTTTTGAAAATCGATATTCTTTTGCCTTGCTGCCTGAACGATGGCTTCAGCTAACGGGTGTTCAGAACCTTGTTCAACGCTGGCTGCCATACTTAATAATTGATCTTCATTGAAGTTGGCCGTTGGGATGATCTTGCCAACAGCCGGTCGCCCCTCGGTAATGGTGCCTGTTTTGTCTAACACGATAGTCGTCAGCTTGCCTGCCACTTGCAATGCTTCACCATTTCGAATCAGCACCCCGAACTCAGCCGCCTTCCCTACCCCGACCATGATCGAAATGGGTGTCGCAAGCCCCAGTGCACAAGGGCATGCAATGACGAGCACAGCAATGCTAGTTAATAACACATACAGTGTTTTTGGTTCTGGCCCAAATGTGAACCATATCATGGCCGTTAAAATAGCGATAATTAATACAATGGGGACAAAGATGGCCGACACACGATCAGCCAGTCGGCCAATGCTCGGTTTGGTATTTTGCGCTTGGCGCACCATGCCAACAATGCGAGCTAGAGCGGTATCTTGCCCCACGCGCGTGGCCTTAAATAGAAAACTGCCCGATTTATTGATGGTACCAGCAACCACTTCATCACCTAAGCGTTTATGTACTGGCAATGGCTCACCGGTTAGCATAGATTCGTCGACCTGTGAGTCGCCTTCTATAATGTCCCCATCAACAGCAATTTTTTCACCAGGACGAACTCGTAAAATATCACCGGCTTTAATTTCAGCGATGTCGACATCAACGTCCACGCCATCTTTGACCACGCGTGCCGTTTTAGGCTGCAAGCCAATCAAGCGTTTGATGGCTTGCGAGGTTTTACCACGAGCTCGCATCTCAAGCGCAGCACCAAAATTAATAAAGGCTAATAACAACACGGCCGTATCAAAATACACATGCTTGGCAGCGTCTGGTAAAACGCTCGCTAACAGCACCACCAATACTGAGTAGAACCAAGCAGTACCTGTACCGACTGCGATTAAGGTGTCCATATTTGCCGATCGGTGCAAGAACGATCGCCAAGCGCCAAGATAAATGTCGCGTCCGGAATACCACATCACCGCGCTAACGACAGCGGCAATAATTAGCCATGACCACTGAAAATGAGACTGGTCCACTGACGGAAGCCATTTAAAGAATAAATCACTAAATAAGATCACGCCGGCAACAGCGGCAAGTACTGTGCGTTTGAGCAACTGACGATAATAGGCCAGCTCGTGACTATTATCTTGTTCATCTAAGCCTTGATCTTGCAACACACGAGCGCCATAGCCTTTGTCTTGCAGTGCGCTAATTAAAGTTTCGGGCTTAACATCGCCCTCAACATGTGCTGTTTTTGACGCAAAATTGACATCAGTTTTGGTGACGCCAGGCACCGCAGTCAAAGCCGTTTCTATACCTTTGGCGCAACCTGCGCAACGCATACCGGTAATGCTGAGTTGATGATTTGTGTTTGGCATTGTGTTGTCTCTCATTTCATTAAAACATGATACAGTATAAACCTTAAACCTAAGATTAAGGTCAAACATTATGTCAGTATACACGATTGGTCAGTTGGCTAATAAAACTAAAGTCAGCGCAGTCACTATCCGTTATTATGAAAAAATCGATTTATTGCCGCGCCCTCTCCGCTCAGCTGCTGGTTACCGAAATTATCCAGAGAGCATGATATTAAAAATTAATTTTATTAATAAAAGTAAAGTATTAGGGTTTACACTTAAAGAAATAAAGGAACTTATTGCGCTGCGAGATCAAGGCAACAAAAGCAGTAAACCTGTGCGCCAGAAAGTCACAGATAAGTTAGTTAGCGTACAAAATAAAATTCAAGACTTAAATAAGCTTGAAAAGTCATTGATTAAGCTGATGAAAAGCTGTGATGGAAAACTACCGATTGCGCAATGCCCTATTATGGCCGAAATTTTTAGTGTGGCGTAGCAATCGGTGGCCTACTCCTCGGTTTTAGCTTCAGCTTCAGCTTCAGTTTCAGCTTTATCTTCATCCTCAGGCAGCACAACATTCAAGCCAACCAGCTTTTCGCCGGTGCTTAAATTAATCAATCGTACACCTTGGGTATTACGACCAATGACGGAAACTTCGCTGACTGGGATGCGAACCAAGGTGCCTTGATCGCTGATCAAAATAACCTCGTCTTCTTCATTAACCAAGCTAGCGCCGACCACGTTACCGTTACGATCGTTGACTTGAATTGAGATCACGCCCTGCCCGCCTCGGCCTGACTTGCGGTATTCATCTATTGCAGTTCGTTTGCCGTATCCGGCTTCTGTTGCGGTTAAGATTGCGCCTTGATCTTGAGCCACAATCAATGCAATGGCTTTTTGACCTTTGGCTAATTTCATTCCACGCACGCCTCGGGCAGTTCGACCCATTGCGCGCACATTAGATTCTGCAAAGCGAATGACTTTGCCTATGTTTGAGAACAACATGATATCATGCTCGCCATCGGTTAATGCGGCGCCAATTAAACTGTCTCCTTCATCAAGTCCTAAGGCAATAATGCCGCCATTACGTGGTCTGGCAAATTGACTGAGCGCAACGCGTTTTACGGTGCCATAAGAGGTCGCCATAAACACAAATCGATCTTCGGAAAATTCTTGAACCGCCATGATGGCGCTGATGGTCTCATTTTTTTGCAGCGGTAATAAATTAATCATTGGGCGCCCGCGTGATATGCGGCTGCCTTGCGGGATTTGATAGGTCTTCATCCAATAGACTTTGCCCAGGTTGCTGAAACACAATAATGTGTCATGCGTATTGGCTACCAGCAGTTGTTGGACATAATCTTCTTCTTTAACCTTGGTCGCCGCTTTACCTTTGCCGCCACGATGCTGCGCTTGATAAGTGTCTGTTGTTTGCGTTTTCGCATAGCCTAGATGTGAAATTGTCACCACCACATTTTCTTCAGCGATTAAATCCTCATTACATAAGTCTTGCGTGGATTCCATAATCACCGTACGACGCTCATCTGCGAACTGTTCTTTCACTTCGATGAGCTCTTTACGAATGACTTCAAGCAAGCGATCTGGGCTTTCTAAAATCTCAATTAATGCTTTAATCTTGCCAAGTAATTCACTGTATTCTTTTAATATTTTGTCTTGCTCTAATCCAGTCAGACGATGTAAGCGCAGATCCAAAATCGCTTGCGCTTGTTGTGACGATAATCGATAGCCTTCTTTATTCATGCCAAAATGTTTGGGTAAATTTTCGGGGCGTGATGCGCCATCTCCGGCTTTTTCTAACATGCGAGCAACCAAGCCTGGCGGCCAATGTTTGTCTAATAGTTTTTCTTTTGCATCCGCTGGCGTTGGAGATGATTTAATCATCGCAATCATTTCATCGATATTAGCCAATGCGATACCAAGACCTTCTAGTAAGTGGCCTCTTTCGCGGGCTTTGCGTAGCTCAAAAAGTGTGCGACGCGTGACCACTTCACGGCGGTGGCTAATAAATGCCTCAATGATTTGTTGTAAGTTCATTAGTTTTGGTTCGCCATGATCAAGCGCAACCATGTTGATACCAAATACATTTTGCATTTGAGTGTGGGCGAATAAATTATTCAGTAGCACTTCCGCGTTTTCACCGCGGCGAACCTCAATCACAACACGCATACCCGTTCTGTCAGATTCATCACGAATAGCAGACACGCCTTCTATGCGACGATCTTTCACTAGTTCGCCGATTTTTTCCTGCAAGCGAGCTTTGTTTACTTGATAAGGTAATTCAGTGATGATGATCGATTCACGGCCATTGCTTTGCGTTTCGATGTCTGTTTTTGCGCGTAGTACAATGCGACCACGACCCGTACGGTAAGCTTGTAAGATGCCTGCGCGACCATTGATGATACCGGCAGTTGGAAAATCAGGCCCGGGAAGATGAGCCATGATGCCTTCCAAATCAATCTGTGGATTATCGATTGTCGCTACACAAGCGTCGATAGCTTCACCCAAGTGATGTGGCGGCATATTAGTTGCCATACCCACGGCGATACCTGAGGACCCATTAACTAATATATTGGGAATGCGGGTTGGAAAAACTTTAGGCGCAAATTCGCTCTCATCATAGTTGGGCGCAAAGTCGACCGTTTCTTTTTCTAAATCTGCCATTAGGCTATGCGCGATTCGAGATAGGCGGATCTCGGTATAACGCATCGCAGCAGCTGAATCACCATCAACTGAACCAAAGTTACCTTGGCCGTCAATCAACATGTGACGCAGGCTAAAGGGCTGAGCCATGCGGACAATGGTGTCATATACGGCGCTATCGCCATGCGGGTGATATTTACCAATGACTTCACCAACAATACGCGCAGATTTTTTATAAGGTTTGTTCCAATCGTTGTTCAATTCATGCATGGCAAACAGTGAACGACGATGCACAGGCTTTAGCCCATCACGCACATCGGGTAACGCACGACCAACGATAACGCTCATGGCGTAATCAAGGTAGGATTGCTTGAGTTCATGTTCAATGGTGACTGGAGTAATTTCTTTTGCAGATTCAGACATTTAGGTCTCTCATGGTTTGGGTATTTAAGCTGCGAATTGCTGTTTACAAATAAGTCAGATATATTAACATATTCACAACAATTCAGCACTAGCTTTATGGATGATTTTGATGCAAAAAACCCCTGTAGATATTGTGATTATACCAAAATGGTTAGTCCCCATTCGGCCGGACAATATTGTACTGACCGATCATGCGCTCGTCATTGATCAAGGCAAAATTATCGACCTACTTGCAGCCGAACTTGCGCTAGCGCGCTATGCAGCCAAAACGCTTATTGAACGGCCGGATCATGTGTTAATGCCAGGCCTGGTCAACGCCCATACACACAGCGCCATGTCACTAATGCGTGGAATTGCAGATGATCTACCATTGATGACCTGGTTGAATGAGCATATTTGGCCAGCTGAGCAACGTTATCTCAGCGGAGAATTTGTGCGCGATGGAACAGAGCTCGCTATGCTGGAAATGATCCGCAGCGGTACAACGTGTTTTAACGATCATTACTATTACCCTGATGTGATTGCTGATACGGTAATTAATGCGGGTATGCGTGCCGGCGTTAGCATGTTAGTTATGAATCTGCCAACGGCTTACGGACAAACTGAGCAAGACTATTTTGATAATGGTGTGGAGTTTTTTCAAGCTTACCAAAATCATCCATTAATCAAAGCCAGTTTAGGCCCCGCCCATCCCTTCAGCACCTCGGATGATATCTTATTAAAAATCAGTGATTTCTCTAGCAAACATGATCTTCCGATTTATATGCATGTGCACGAAACAATCGCTGAAGTTGAGCAAAGCTTAAGCGATTATGGCAAGCGACCATTGAAGCGCTTATATGATTTAGGCTTATTGGCGCATCACTTTGAACATGTGCATATGACGCAAGTAAATATGGAAGACCTGGATATATTAAAAGAAACCAGCGCCCATATCGTTCACTGCCCTGCTTCAAATATGAAATTAAATAGCGGCAACTGCCCGGTACAGACCTTGCTGCATGCCGGCATTAATGTGGCGCTGGGAACGGATGGTGCGGCCAGCAATAATGGCTTGGACATGTTCATGGATATGCATTTAACGGCCTTGCTTGGCAAAATAGCAGCGAATGATTCAACTGCAGTAACTGCTGAGACATGCCTGGAAATGGCAACCATCAATGGGGCAAACTGTTTAGGTTTAGGTGATCAAATCGGTTCACTGGAGGTGGGTAAACAGGCAGATATGATTACGGTTGATTTGTCATCTGCAAACACACAACCCATTTATAACCCGCTTTCTCACCTGGTTTATGCCGCTAACAGCCGCCAAGTTAATGATGTTTGGGTGTCTGGGAAGCCATTGTTAAACAATGGACTGTATTTAACACTTGATGAAGAAAGTATCATTAATAAAGTCAAAAATTGGCAGGAGAAAATTCATCAATGAGCATGCCATCTTCCGTCAAGCTAGTCGAAGTCAGCCCTCGCGATGGTTTGCAAAATGAACGTCAAATAATTCCCACTGACGTTAAAATTAAATTGATAAATAATCTCGCCTCTTGCGGGTTAACTTGCATAGAAGTGGGTAGTTTTGTCTCGCCAAAATGGGTGCCGCAAATGGCTGATACCGCAGACGTCTTGTCTGGCTTAGATCAAACTGGCGATATTCATTACCCCGTGTTGGTGCCAAATCTTAAGGGCTTGGAACAAGCCATTGCGAGTGGCGTTAAGGAAATTGCCGTTTTTGGTGCGGCGTCTGAGACGTTTTCACAGAAAAATATTAATTGTTCGATCGCTGAAAGTTTAGAGCGGTTTTCTGATGTGGTTGAAAAAGCAATACAACAACGGATTCGAGTACGCGGTTATGTGTCTTGCGTGTTGGGCTGCCCTTATGAGGGTGACGTTGATTCAACAGCTGTTGCTCGTGTCGCTAAAGCCTTATATGAGATGGGTTGTTACGAGATTTCACTGGGTGATACGGTTGGTGTTGGCACCGCATTACAAGCGACCAAATTAATTGAGATGGTTACCCATGACGTTCCAGTCCAAAGCTTAGCCGTGCATTTCCATGATACTTATGGACAAGCACTAGCGAATATATTTGCTGTGCTGCCATTGGGGATTGCTGTTGTCGATTGCTCTGTTGCCGGCCTAGGTGGCTGCCCCTATGCACCTGGCGCAGGTGGCAACGTCGCAACCGAAGACGTGGTTTATTTATTGAATGGTTTAGGAATTGAGACGGGCGTTGATTTACAGGCATTGGTTGATGTTGGTTGGACTATTTCAAATTATTTTGATCGGCCGTCTCGATCTAAAGTTGGCCTGGCGATGTCTAATTAGAATATTTGATCACTGGAAAGGTGCGATTTATGTTGGAAAAACCAATTTGGACGCCGGATTCTGCACAAGCGGCCGCATCACAAATGATGAAGTTTATGCGGCTTGTTAATCAACGTCATGAAAAATCTTTTGAGCGCTATGACGAGTTATATGAGTGGTCGGTTGAACACACCGAACAATTCTGGCCGTTGATTTGGGAGTTCGGTGACATCATTGCAAGTCAGCCTTGGAGTGATGTATTGATTGACGGCAACAAAATGCCTGGTGCACGCTGGTTTGCTGGAGCTAAATTAAATTTTGCTGAAAATTTATTGAAAGATCGCTCTTCGCGGACGGCCTTAATTGCGCATGATGAATCGGGTTATCGGCGCGAGATATCTTATGCCAAACTCTATACGACAGTCTCTATGCTCGCATCGGCTATGCGACATGCTGGCGTAAATGCCAATGATCGAGTCGCGGCTTTTTTGCCCAATATCCCAGAAACTATTATCGCCATGCTGGCAACAACCAGCATCGGTGCTATCTGGTCATCTTGCTCACCAGATTTTGGCGAACAGGGTGTGCTTGATCGATTTGCGCAAATTGAACCTAAGTTGCTATTTACCTGTGATGGACATATTTATAACGGCAAACGGCATGATGCCTTGATGAAAATGCAACGAGTTACAAGCCAAATTCCATCACTGGAAAAGATTATCGTCGTGCCATATATGGACGATTCACCAACAATAAGCAACTTTACTAATGCAATTTTATTTAATGATTTTATTGACAAAAATGCTGGCGAAATTGAATTTGAACAATTGCCCTTCGACCACCCTCTTTATATATTGTATTCATCTGGCACCACCGGCAAACCTAAATGCATCGTGCATGGAGCAGGTGGCACTTTATTGCAACATACCAAAGAATTACGCCTGCACACCGATTTAAGCGCAAGTGATGTGTTGTTCTATTTCACTACCTGTGGCTGGATGATGTGGAACTGGATGGTAAGCGGACTCAGCATTGGTGCTACTCTGGTGTTATATGATGGTTCACCGCTTTACCCCAAACCAGAACGTTTATTCGATGTGATTGATCAAGACCAGGTCAGCGTGTTTGGCACCAGCGCGAAATATTTATCCACTATTGAAAAAGAAAAACTGATTCCCGCACAATCGAATCAACTAAATGCATTACGCTGCATTTTGTCGACAGCTTCGCCGCTGTTACCGGCAAATTATCGCTTCGTCTATGAAAAAGTGAAATCTAGTATCCAATTGAGCTCAATTTCCGGCGGAACAGATATCGTCTCTTGTTTTGCGCTTGGGAACCCACTGCTACCCGTTTATTCGGGCGAATTACAATGCCGCGGACTTGGTATGGCAGTGGCCATCTTTGATCAACAGGGTCATGCTGTGGTTGAAGAAAAAGGAGAGCTGGTCTGTCGCAAACCTTTTCCCGCTATGCCGCTTTATTTCTGGAACGACCCCGCAGACAATAAATACCAACAGGCTTACTTTGAGAAATTTCCATCTGTCTGGGCGCATAGCGATTACGCAAAATTGACTCAGCATGGTGGTCTAGTGATTTATGGCCGGTCAGATGCGATCTTAAACCCTGGTGGTGTGCGAATTGGTACAGCAGAGATTTATCGTCAAGTGGAAAAAATCGATGAGGTACTTGAAAGCATTGTTGTTGGTCAAAGCTGGCAAGATGATGTGCGAGTTATTTTGTTCATAAAGCTGCGCGATGGTATGCAGTTAAATGATGACTTGCAGAACAAGATTAAACAAATGATACGTAGCAACACTTCACCGCGCCATGTGCCAGCTAAGATCATTGAAGTTGCCGATATACCACGCACTATGAATGGTAAAATAGTCGAACTTGCGGTTAAAAATGTGATTGAAGGAAAACCCGTGCTTAACACTGATGCAATTGCCAATCCCGAGAGCTTGGAACTTTACCATTCGATAGCAGAACTTCAAAAATAACAGCCCATCCGCTATCGATATAACCTTAGTTAATATCTTCAACCATCTGATTAATATCGTTAAATATAATTGTTGCGCAAAATAGCCTGCACCACTACATGTTGTGGTGTTCACCCAACCATAGGTACTACATATTGAAAATGTCTTTTATTTAAAAAACTTGTTTACATTAGTTTAAATTGGGAGTTAAATACATCTCGTATGTTATTGAACATGCAGATAAATAATCTTTAAACATTAACAAGGAGTGTTAAACATGACATTTGCAACTTTAGAAAAAGAAATCCAAATTGAAACCCCAAACACGGTTGGAACTGCTGGCAAACTGAACGGTATGATTGCGCAACAAGCTAACAGCGATATCAAAGCTACTTGGGCAGGAGCCATGAATGGTAAAGGCCAGTTTTCAATCATCACTGAAGATCCTAACCGCGTCAAAGATGTATTGAAAAGCTCAGAATTCAGCAACTATCATGAAGGTGAAGTTGTTGTTGTTCGTGTTGATGACCAAAAAGGCGCATTGGCAAACGTTACTGAGAAAATCGGCAATGCAGGACTCAACATCAGCTATATGTTCACTACCATTTTTGATAATGAACCAGCCATTGTTGTTTCAACTGATGACAATCAAAAAGCATTTAAATTATTCAACTAATCCAATTAGATAAACATTAAAGGAGACATCTAATGTCAAAAGTAACTTTAGAAAAACAACTTAACTTTGAAACAGCTAACAAAACAGGCGTTGCTGGGAAATTAAATTCATTAATTGCTGATCAAGCTAAAGTGAATATCAAAGCAGAATGGGCCGGCGTCATCGATGGTAAAGGCTTTTTTGGCTTTATCACCAGCGACAACCAGCGCGTTAAAGACGCTCTACAAGGTAGTGATTTTACTAAATTTGAAGAGCAAGACATGCTAGTCGTTCGTGTTCCGGATCAAGCTGGCGCATGCGCTGAGATTACTAACAAAATAGCTAAAGCCGGTGTTAACATCCAGTGCTTTTACACAACTGTTTTTGATAATCACCCAGCGGTTGTTCTTTCTACAGAAGACAATCAAAAAGCTTTTGCTCTTTTTCAATAAAGACAAATAAGTGAACGGCAGCTCTATTCGAGCTGCCTTCTCTTATTTATGAGATGCTTTGATTAGTTACGAAACCTCAGATTTAGTCGTCATTTTTCTAAAACCATTCACTAAACTTTCAACAGACATATTTTCCAAGTCAGTGCTTTCTTGAAATAAGCTTACAATGTTTGCAGCTTGCTCATTGTTGAATTGAGTTGCAAAAGAGGTCAGGCCGGAGTCCTAGCGATTTTGGGTCAAATCTTAGTTTTTTACAAAATAAATGAGCAGTTTTAGCTCAGAAATGAGTCATATGCTAAGCTTTTACTGTTTGAGACCAACCTTTGGTGATCGATCTCGGCGGGCCTACCGCCATCTCTTCCGTAGCTTGGCTACGGCATACTCCCAAATCTGTGATTTAACCAGTAGATGGCCCAGTGTTAAGGTTTATTTAATACTTGCAGGGTACAATAAGACCTCTAGTTTAGACGGAAGTGTACTTAAAATGCAGGTTTCTAGTAAAGAAAGTGCTAATTCACAAGTGACGACTTTTCAAGAATTTTCGGACGCTCTCGAGCGTTCTGACGTAGGCTTTTTTACAAATTTTGATTTACCTGAGCTGCTCTTCATTCAGCCTATTTTGAAAGGACCATGGAGAATGGGGCTGTGTCAGTCGTTTAATATTTCAGATGAAATGGAATCTCTTGTTAAGTGCCAACAGACTGGCACAGTATCATTCTGGCGCTCAAGAAAAAAAAGTGAGAAGCCATCAAATGATAGACTATTAACTTTGGAGCCCCTGATAATCAAATAAGTTTATAAACAAGAGAATATAGATGTTAGGTGTCCCAAGAGAAGTTTGGCTAATGATAATGGGTAATCTTGCTGCTGAAGATAGAATTAAGCTGGGTGAAGTCAATCGATTTTTTCGCGTGCTGTCCAAAAAGCTACCATTGACTCAGGAGGAATTATGTCGATTATATTTGCATAAGTATCGTTTGTGGGTAAATCTCAATTTTCTAAGTGAGGACTTGCAGACATGGTGGACAGGTCTCACTTCTAAATTTCAAGATTTATATCAGCAATTAAAATTGGCAGATAAAATGAGTACCGAATTACGCAGTCACCTCATGGCAGAAAGCACAAGAGTTAAAGCAAGTTTAAATCAACTGCTTGATAGTGGTGAAACTCGATTAGAACAAGAAATCCGGCGGTATTGTCAGAAATACAGCACACAACCATTGGATGACTCATCTAGTACTAGTTCAAGCGCTGTGTTTGCTATTCCTATTGCAAGCCAGTCTGTACTTACGCAGCAGACTTGCCTACTAGAAATGGAAGGATTTTTCGATCTATTTAGGTTACTTAGGCTAAAGCCAAATTTAGAACAACCTAATGGCAGGGGGAAGACTGTGCTAATGGTGGCAGCTGGCATTAAGTCTGCCAAAAGTGTAGTGCGTGAATTATTGAGTTTTGGTGCTAATGCACATGCAATAAATCCATCTAATCAAGCGACAGCTGCGCATTATGCGGCATTATGCGGCTCAGTGGACAATTTTGATTTAATTGTAAAAAAAGCACCTGACACCTTGGACTGTGTTAACACTGCCAAGCAGACGCCATTACAATTAGCGGTTGCTGTCGGTGAATATCGCTTGGCATTGATGAACTTAGATAAACTGAGTAGTAATCCGCAGCTATTTACTGCACAGGATTTAGAGCGTTTTCGTCTTATTCAATTTCATAATAATAAATTAAATGCATGGTGGCAAAATAAATTAACGACTTTGTTTGCTGATAATACTAATCAAGAAATGCTCGAACTATTGGGCGCAATTCAAGATGAATCACAACAAATACTGGTAACTCGATATGATATTCAGGGTCATCAATATGCTGACCGATTACGTACTTTATTTGCAGAAATACCAAGCCGAGCGAATGACGATGTCTTTTGTCTTTTTTGGCTTGCTGTAAATCGACATATGATGTGTGAAGCTGCTGTTGGAAATATCAGGGCTGTACAGCGCCTAGTTGAGCTTGGCGCAGACGAGCGCTGGGCTTTTGAAGATGAACTACCAGAACTTAGCTCGCGCCATTGTTGTGTCTTGCAGTGACTTTGTTGCGACACACAAGCGTTTTATTAACGGGTAGTGCAACTATCCGAAGGTTAGTCAACAGTGCGGGATTCACATCATAATGCATTTGCTGGTTTTTCCCGCTAATGCATCATCTGAAGCTTGCTCTTTTGAGGTGAATCTATCTTTTTGTGCAAGTAATGCGTCGAGATTCGATTGAGTATTTTTGGTAGGGTTTGATCATCTTTGCATTTTAAGAATTGGCGATAAGGTGAGATGCCACGAAAAGGAAACCACGTACCTTCAAAGCCTGAATTCACGCCTGATGAGCAGTAAAATGGTATCCCACAAATGCTAGCGATATTCCTCGAGGTGTTTCTTCCTCGATCATGACCCTTAAAAACAACATGTTTTAATTCCATCTGAAAATGCCTCTTCAGTCTCGCTATCTGAACATGAAATGCACTGGCGAGAGTTTATGTGTAGTCTGCAAGAACGTAGCCCACACGGTGTTGAGCTTTTGATTAGTGATAGTCATGCGCGTTTAAAAGCAGCCAGGAAAACCGTATTTCCTGACCTCATTAGCTACGAAACCTCAGATTTAGTCGTCATTTTTCTAAAACCACTCACTAAACTTTCAACAGATAGATTTTCCAAGTTTGCGTTTTCTTGAAATAAGTCTACGATCTTTGCCGCTTTCTCATCATCGAATCTGGTTTCAATGCTATCGACAAACTTTTGATTTAACACACTAATAGACTCTTCACGACGCCGACGATGACCCAGTGGATAATCGATGCGAATTTCTTCGGTTGAACTGCCATCTTGAAAGTAAATTTGAACCGCGTTACCAATCGCACGTTTGGCTGGATCTAAATAGTCTGCAGAAAATTCTTCAGCTTCTGTCGCCACCATTTTATTGCGCAATGCGTCAACACGCGGATCGTTGGCCACATCATCTTCATAATGCTCTGCACGTAAATCGCCAAACAGCAGGCCAATAGCCGTCATATATTGCAAGCAATGATCACGATCTGCTGGGTTGTGCAGAGGCCCGCTTTTATTGATAATCCGCATGGCGGGTTCTTGTGTGCGCAGAGTGATTTTTTCGATTTGCTCAAGTTTGTCTTGAACTTGCGGATGTAATTGAATGGCAGCTTCCACAGCAGTTTGAGCATGAAACTCGGCCGGGAATGACACTTTAAACAATACGTTTTCCATCACATAGCTTGCCAATGGCTGTGCAAGTTTAATGGGCTCACCACGGAACAATGAATCTTGAAATCCCCAGATGTCGGCAGTTATCGCGCTCGGATAGCCTAGTTCACCACGCATAGCCATGAAACTTAACCAGACACCACGTGCGGTTGCATCACCGGCTGCCCAAGATTTTCTAGGCCCGGTGTTTGGCGTATGACGATAGGTTCTGAGCGATTGCCCATCTAACCAGGCGTTTGAAATGGCGGCTTTTATAATCTCTTTATCGCCGCCTAGCATATGAGTTACCACCGCTGTGGTTGCAATTTTAACTAACATTACATGATCAAGGCCCACTCGGTTAAATGCGTGATTAAGCGCCAAGACACCCTGGATCTCATGTGCTTTGATCATTGCGGTCAACACTTGATGCATATTGATGGCTTGGCCTTGTTGACTTAAATAATCAGCGACCATCAATATGCCGCCTAAGTTATCGGAAGGATGTCCCCACTCAGCAGCAAGCCAAGTGTCGTTGTAATCCAACCAACGGATCATGGCACCAAAGTTAAATGCGGCTTGTACGGGGTCTAACTGAAAATCTGTGCCGGGCACCCGTGCGCCCTGCTCCATTTGTGCGCCTGGCACTATCGGGCCTAAGCGTTGATGGCAAGCCGGGAAATTCAAGGCCAACATGGCGCAACCTAGGCTGTCCATTAAACACAATTTCGCGGTCTTGTAAGCTTCTTCACTGGTTATTTTTGTGTCAACGACGTAATCGGTGATAAGGGTTATGACATCATCATAAGCTGGGCGGATGTTTTGTTTCATGCTGTCTCCATCAAGTAGTAACAGAATAGTTTTCGATGATATAGTCATCAATAATTTTTTTATACTCTTGTGTAATATTATCGCCGCGCAAGGTAGCAAACTTTTCACCGTCAACAAATACAGGCGCAATGGGTGCCTCACCTGAACCCGGCAAGCTGATACCAATATTGGCATGCTTACTTTCACCAGGACCATTCACCACACATCCCATCACTGCTAGGGTTAGGTTTTCAACACCAGAATGTTTCTCACGCCAAATCGGCATTTGTTCGCGTACATAAGTTTGAATGTCATCAGCCAGTTCACGAAAATAGGAGCTTGTTGTGCGCCCACAACCCGGACAAGCCGCAACCATTGGCGTGAATGCTCTTAGCCCCATGGTTTGAATAATTTGTTGAGAGACGATGACTTCGTTGGTGCGTGCAGCACCTGGCTCTGGGGTCAAGGATGTGCGAATGGTGTCACCGATGCCCTGCTGTAATAAAATCCCCATTGCAGTGCTTGAAGCGACAATGCCTTTTGAGCCCATGCCCGCTTCTGTCAAACCTAAATGCAGCGCATAATTGCAGCGACTCGCCAGTAACGTATAAACAGCGACTAAATCTTGAACGCTACTGACTTTGCATGACAGGACTATCTTATTGGCCGGCAAACCGAGCTCTTCAGCTACCTTAGCGCTGCTAATTGCTGATACAACCAACGCTTCTTGAGTAATTTCTTGTGACGATTTTGGTTTGGCGGATTTCGCATTTTCATCCATCATTTGCGTGGCGAGGTTTTTGTCCAAACTTCCCCAGTTCACGCCAATGCGTACGGGCTTATCATATAGAAGTGCCGCTTCTATCATCATCGCAAACTGCTTATCTTTTTTATGACCAAAGCCAACATTACCCGGGTTGATGCGGTATTTAGCGAGTGCTTTTGCGCAATCAGGGTATTCACTTAATAAGGTATGGCCATTGTAATGAAAATCGCCCACCAATGGGACATTGCAGCCTAAAACATTCAAACGTTCACGTATCACCGGGACTTGCTTAGCGGCCTCTTCAGTATTCACCGTAATCCGTACTAATTCAGAACCTGCTTGCGCGAGTTCCTGTACTTGTTTAACGGTGGCATGTGCATCAGCAGTATCGGTATCTGTCATTGACTGCACGACTATCGGCGCATTGCCGCCCACAGTGATTGACTCAATTTTTACGGGAATGGTTTTATGGCGCTTGTAATCAGGTTGCATCTTTGTGCCTCATAATTTAATAAACTGCATGCAGTATATATAATAACTGCTTAATTGTTAAGCTGTAACTGGTTCATCTTTACGTAGTTCACGACGTAATATTTTACCAATAGAGGTTTTTGGTAGCTCATCACGAAACTCGATGATCTTAGGTCGCTTATATCCTGTTAACTGTTCTTTGCAGAATTCTCTTATAGCATCTTCAGTCAATTGAGGATCGCGTCTAACGACATAGGCTTTAACAGTTTCGCCTGAATGTTCACTTGGCACACCCACGACTCCCACTTCCAAAACCCCTGGGTGTGAGGCAATAACTTCTTCAATTTCATTAGGATAAACGTTAAACCCAGAAACCACTATCATATCTTTTTTACGATCGACAATATAGACCATGCCTTGCTCATTTATTTTGGCGATATCTCCCGTTTTCAACCAGCCGTCTTCGGTAAAAGTTGCTTCCGTTTCTTTTGGTTTTTGCCAATAGCCCCGCATGACTTGGGGGCCTTTAAAACACAATTCGCCTATTTCATTAACGCCCAACTCTTCACCACTTTCATCACGTATCGAGACTTGGGTCGACGGTAATGGAAATCCAATGCTGCCGGTAAACTTCGTGACGTCTAAATTGTTCACGCTGCAAACAGGGCTGGTTTCTGTTAGTCCGTAACCTTCAACAATGCAATTGCCAGTTACTTTTTGCCAATCATCTGCAACTGATTTTTGTAATGCCATGCCACCGCTGATGGTGATACGTAAATGCTTAAAATCAATATTCTGAAAATCTTCATTATGAACTAACGCATTGAAAAGCGTGTTAATGCCAACCAAGCCAGTGAACTTTGTGCTTTTGAGCTCTTTAACAAAACTGGGTATATCACGCGGGTTGGTAATTAACATGCATTGCCCACCCACTTTAAGGAACACAAAACAACAGACGGTTAAGGAGAATATATGATACAGCGGCAACGGTGTGACAATGATCTCACCACTTTCAACAACATTGTTGCCCGCAACGCCCCAGGAGACGCACTGCTCCATATTGGCGAGCATATTGCGGTGAGTTAATTCTGCACCTTTTGCAACCCCTGTGGTGCCACCGGTATATTGCAAGAAGGCAAGATCAGTATTTTTCAACTCAACTGGCGCCAGAGTGGCGGTTTTGCCTTTTGCTATTGCATCATTAAATGTGATTGAGTTTGGCAAGTCATAGCCTGGCACTAAACGTTTAATATGCTTCACCACAAAGTTGACAATGGGGCCTTTAGGGAAACCAAGCATATCCCCCAGCTGAGTGACTAACACGTGTTCAATCTCTGTTTTGGGCAGAGATTTTGCCAAGACATGCGCAAAGTTAGCTAAAACCAAAATGCATTTAGCACCGGCATCATTCAGTTGATGAGTTAGCTCGCGTTCGGTATAGAGTGGATTCACATTAACGACCACACAGCCTGCGCGCAATATACCGAACATTGCAACCAGGTATTGCAACACATTGGGCAGCATGATGGCGACGCGATCGCCCTTCTGCAATCCTAATTCTTGTTGCAAAAAAGCCGCGAAGTAGCGGCTTTGCTTGTCTAGGTCTTGATAAGTTAATTTATGTCCAAGATTACTTGCGGCAGGTCTCTTCGCAAACTGCTGACAATTTTGCTCAAACATTTCAACCAGCGACGAATAAGCGTCTGGATTAATTTCATGTGGTGTATTGTCTGGATAATGGTCAAACCAGATGGGATCCATCGTTTAGTTGTCCTTTTATTATTGACAGCGCGAAAGCTAATATGCCACGCTACCGTTATGTCAAAGATTCAAACAGATACTACTAATAACGCAGCCGCCTTTCAACTGAAAGGCAGTTTATTTACACTAACAGTTTTAGAATTGCTCTCGAATAATAAAGAGATCTTTGCAGCGCAATTGCAACGTCTAATTGAACGAACGCCAAACTTCTTTAAGAATATGCCGCTTGTGATTGATTGTAAAAATATTGATGATCACGAGGGCTTAGATCTAACCGCATTGAGCCAAGTACTGCGTCAAAATGGCGTCATTCCGGTTGGCGTGAGGAATGCATCCGCAAATTTACAAAGCAATGCCGTTGCAGCGGGTCTTGGCATTTTAACGGACGCTAAGCCGGTGGCACCCAAGCCTAAACCTGCACCTAAGCTCGACGCTAAACCTGTCGAAACACCGGCCAAAAAGCTAGCCAGCATGATGATCACCAAACCGGTGCGCTCAGGCCAGCAAATTTATGCTAAGGGCCGAGATTTAATTGTGTTAGCGAATATTAGCAACGATGCTGAATTGTTAGCCGATGGCAATATCCATGTGTATGGCAGCTTACAGGGGCGCGCAATGGCCGGCGTTAGTGGTGATAAAACTGCACGTATTTTTTGTCAACAGTTAGCCGCCAACATGGTTTCTATCGCGGGTATTTATAAACTCCACGATGACATACCCAACGCCGGTAACAACACGAATATGCAGGTCTATCTTAATGAAGATAAATTAATTATTGAAAAAATTTGACTTAAATAAGGACATTACCCATGAAATATTTTTCACTGCTACTCATTATGGTTTTACCGATTGCAAGCTTTGCCGCGACGTTAACGGCTACAGTAAACAATGAGACGGGCAACAAGGTTTATTATTATCAAGCCGAACCCAACCCAGTTGGGACCATTGAACAATCCCCCGCTTGTAAATCAGACCAGAAAAACCACCTCTGTTTAATACCAGGTAAAACGGTATTAACGTTTAAGCCTGC
>SDBT01004377.1_pt1 | contig 24038 bp, 36 predicted proteins | sample 2277101 | NCBI WGS metagenome assembly SDBT01 (sample SAMN10404973, study PRJNA504765) | marine sediment metagenome | isolation source: marine sediment core GS10_PC15, 103 cmbsf | place: Arctic Ocean: Southern Knipovich Ridge | collected 2010 | reverse complement strand
TGACAAGGGGGTTGTAACAATTAACGAGGTTCGATCTTTTGAGGGTAAAGAGGAAGTCGAGTGGGGTAATGTACCGCTGGTCGCATCCAACATCGTCTCACTTGGCGAAGCTCCTGTCGCTAACCCTAACGCACCCCAGCTACCCGCCCCAGAGCCGCCCAAGGCTATTAAGGCACATAAGGCACTGGAATGTACGTGTAGCAAGACACAGCCGCCCACAGCGGAACTGATGGCCTTTGAGCAGAGTGTGGGGGTATGGCTGGGCGAAACGGTCGTAACGGTAAGCGAGTCGGTCAATACAGCATCGATTATGAGTGTAAATGGGGTGGTTGATGCTGTTGAATGGGGGATAATTGCCGATGCCGGGGTAAGGATATTACAGACCGACTATACAGATGTTTTGGTTGCCGGTGCTAATACGGCTGTCAAGCGGACGAGTATCGCGTTTAGTATGGAGAATAGGGAGGCTGTTGCTTGGGCAAGGGGTTTTGTTGGCGATCGGATAACGGTAATTAACAATGAGACACGAGATGCGATACGGGATGCTGTAGCTAATAGGCTGGCAACTAATATGCAGCCCCATGCGTTGGCTAAGGAGATACGGCAACATATAGGGCTTAACAGGCCACAGTCACAGGCTCTGGCGGCGTTCAAGGATAAACTGACCACCGAGGGCATGTTATCCCCTGCTAGTGTCGATTTTGCTGCTGATGAGTACAAGACACGGTTGATTAAGCAACGGGCCGAGATGATAGCACGGACCGAGTCGGCGGCCGCTTATGCTGAGGGTGAGGTTCAGGCGTACCAGTCTGGCGGGATCACAAAGGTAGATTTTGATCCTGCGGACGATGCTTGCCCGATATGTATGCCGATTATTAGTAGGAATCCATTTACCATAGCTGAGTCACGAGGGTTCATACCTTTTCAGACGCATCCCAACTGCCGATGTGACTGGCTACCAGTAATAGAGGAATAAATATGAGCAATATAGCGATATGCAAAGATGTTAAAGTTGACACCGAGCCGACCGAGCGATCGGTGACTGCGACGATTTCCAGTATAGCTATTGATCGAGATAACGAGGTGATGTTACCAAAAGGCGTTGTATTGACTAACTACCGGGACAATCCTGTTGTGCAATGGGCGCATGATACACATAGCCCGCCAATCGGCAAAAACGAATGGATACGCAAAACTAAAGCTGGGCAATTAGTAGCCAAGACTATATTTGCCGACACTGACCGGGGTAACGAGGTATTTCAGTTATTCAAAGGCGGGTTCCTAAACGCTTTTTCTGTTGGGTTTAAGCCGATAGACCATAGGGAGCCTGATGAGAGAGATATAAAAGAGCACCCGGAATGGTCTGGGGTTGACCGGATTATAAGCAAATGGGAGCTATTGGAATATAGCGTTGTGCCTGTGCCGGCCAATCCGGAGGCATTAGTATCGGCGATCAGTAAGGGGTTCAAGGTATCCGATTCGATTCAGGATAAGCTGGGGATTATGGTAGCAAAGCAAGCACCTGTCGAGATAAAGGCGGTTATCCCCTACAAACAATATGCAAAGGACGGAGAAGAGACAGAATGGCAGGCGGCCGATGAGATAAAACAGGCAACAGTTGATGACTTGCTTTTGATGTCCACGTGGTACGATAAAGATAACCCGGACATCAAGAATAGTTACAAGCTACCACATCACCGGGCGGGCAATAAGCATGTCGTATGGCGTGCCGTCTCTGCTGCTATGGGTGCGTTTATGGGCGGGCGTGGCGGCGTCAATATCCCGGACAGCGACAGGCGGGGGATATACAACCATCTTGTCGCGCATTACGACGAGTTTGGCAAGGTGCCGCCTGAGTTTTCTGCTGAGCCACTGAAAGCCAAGATATACACGCCAAAGAGTATCGTTGTGCCGAAGCTGGTAACGAGGCAAGTGTTTGCAGCTAAACAGACCCAACAGAAACAAGTAACAGTAAAAACAGTAACGGAACTCGTCAATAGCGAGTTAAACCATATAAGAGGAATTGTATGATGGAGCTATCAGGCTGGAGATTAGCAGGTTTAGCAACCAGAGCTATCAGGCTGGAGATAGTAGTTGTGCGTAGTAATAATAATTTAGGAGTTAAGTAATGATACATATAAAATTATTGCAGGAATGGGATAACATCAAAGAGAAATTCGCCAAAGGTGTTGTTCTTGAAATGGAAAAAGATTCCGAGGGTCAGGAGCTTATCGATCTTGGTATTGCTGAGTTGCACGAAACCCCCAAGACAGTCAAGGCTGTTAAGGAATTAAACGATGAGAGCATGGCGATTATGGTTGCCGCCGCTATTAAAGAGGCTCTGGCAACCGACAAGGCCCGTGTTGATAAAACCCTTGCAAGTGGCGGCATTGTCAATAAAGGCGGCCAGGACGCGGAATATATTAAGACTGGTGGGTTTAAACACTTTGGCGAGTTTCTGCAGGATGTAGCCTTTTGTCAGACTAAGAATTTCACCAGCCAAAAACTAACCGACTGGGCCGAAAAGACCGCTGGCATCATGGCTGAAAGTGATGACACTGAGGGCGGTTTCCTTGTGCCAATAGAATTCAATAGTCGTGTATATGAAACTGCGATTGAAGCGGCCATACTTAGGCCACGGACGCAGTTTATTCCCATGCAGACCAATACTATCGAGTTCCCGTCTATTGATGTGACGTCGCATGCAACCAGCTTATTTGGTGGAATCATTATCTACCGGACAGCGGAAGGTTTCCAAAAAACCAAGAGTAAACCTAAGTTTGGACAGCTTAGACTCACACTTAACGGCCTTACTGGGCTTGTTGAAGTGACTAACCAGTTGCTGGAAGATAGCCCGATCAGTATCGAACCGTTGGTAAATGAGAAGTTTTCCCAGGCTATCGTTCACAAACAGGAAGATGATTTTATTAACGGCACCGGCGTTGGTCAAGCTTTGGGTGTGCTAAACTCCCCATGTTTAGTAACCGTTACCAAAGAGACTGGACAGGTTGCTGACACGATATTAAGTCAGAACATTATCAAGATGTTCAGCCGGTTGCATCCGACCAGTATGGCTAACGCTATATGGATTGCTAACAACGATACCTTTATCCAGCTTGCTCAGATGACTATTGATGTTGGTACCGGCGGCGTTCCTGTCTGGTTGCCTGCTAATGGCATATCGGGCAAGCCCTTCCAAACACTGTTCGGGATGCCTCTGTTTTTGACAGAGCATTGCCAGACGCTTGGCGATAAAGGCGATATTATACTAGGCGATTGGTCGCAGTATCTTGTCGGTGGTAAGAATGGTGGCGGCGTTAAGACTGCATCGAGTATGCACCTTCGCTTCGATTATAATGCTATGGTGTTCAGAATTGAGACGCGGTATGATGGGCAGCCCTGGTGGAGATCAGCTCTGACCCCCAAACATTCAAACAAGACTTTGTCACCTTTTGTAACGCTAGGCGCAAGGTAACTGATTGGATTATGGCAATTAAACGTACACAATGTAAACGATGTGGTAACGCATTAACAGGAGACCAAAAGGCTTTCTGTTCATGGAAATGTATGTCTCCCAATCAAGAGCGACAGAAACTTCCACGAAAGAAATGTCTAACTTGTGGCAAGACGTGTAAGAATTCTGTCAAAATATATTGCTCTAGGAAGTGTTATGGAATAGCAATGATAGGGATAAAGCGTAGCCCTGAAGCAATAGAAAAAGCAGCCGCAACACGTAGGAAGCCTCGAAGGAAATGTAAGGTCTGCGGTAAAGAATGCCCAAAACCCGTACATATATTTTGCTCTCGTGAGTGTAACACGAAAGATAGAAAAGGCAAGCCGCCAAAAGCTCTCCTGTTAATGTTAGCAAGTAATAGGAAAAATGGCAACCAAGGCCGTCCAGCTAAAGGAATAAATAAAACATGTATCTTGTGTAGCACGGAGTTTTATGTAAAACCAGGTAGAGTTGGGACCAGTAGAGAGACTGTGTATTGTTCTAAAGAATGCAGGTATGTCGGTTTGACTATTAATCATAGTTGCCCTATCTGTGGTAAAGCGTTTAGAACAACAACAAGTATGGATAAAACATGGTGTTCTCATAAATGCAGCAGTGTTGCTCATAGGGGTAAAGCTAATCCTCTATACGTTCACGGCAAGGGCCACCTGCCGTATCCCTTGGAATGGCGGGAAGGTTTACGGAGGGATATACGAAAGCAATGGGCTAATAGATGTGCTATCTGCAATAGGCAGGAATCTACACTTGCTAAGAGGCTTAGTGTTCATCATATTGATTACGACAAAAACAACCTAGCTAATGCTAACCTGATTCCGTTATGTAACCGTTGCCATAGTGCAACTAATTTTAATCATGCCTATTGGCCTGCTGAACTAAGCAAGCTGGTAAGCTATAAACAAGTAATTTAATTTTAATATAAGGAGCTATAAAATGGCTATTACAGTTGCAAAGTTTACGACTCAACGGAAGATCGTAAATCTCGTTTTACCCCACGATATGAATAGTACGGGGCTTACTACGTCAACCGCTGATATTTTCAGCATGAAAGGATACGCCAAGGCAACTATTATCCTACAATTCGGTGTAGTTAATGATTCGGCTACAATAGGCACGCTAACGGTTGAGAAATGTACTGCTGTTGACGGTAGTGATAATACCGCTATGGCGTTTACTTACCGGACAGAAGGCACTGCTGGTGGTGATACGCTCGATGCTATCACGCAGGCAAGTAGTAGCGGTGTTGCTTTGGGTACGCCGTTGGGCGTTATTGATGGCACCTTGGTTACGATTGAGATACTCGCTTCCGAGTTGGTAACTGGAACGGCCACTAACTTCACTTGCTTGTCTGTATTGCTTGGGGCATCTGCTCACAGTATATTGATTAGTGGTGTTGCTATCCTGGACGGTGCCCGTTATCAAGGTGCGACCCTGCCCACGGCAATACTTGACTGATGCGAGTAAGACTACTAGAAAAAGCGTTTGGCTATAAAGCCAATGATATTGTGGAGATGTCGGCAGAGATGGCTAGGGCCGTTATTATAAGAGGCATTGCTATCACTGCCGGCCGCCCCACTAAACAAAAAGCAGTCACTAACGCTGTTATTGTAAACAAGATGGTTATCGGTGGCTGCAATAAATAACCATCATACAGGTAGAAAGGAATCCTGAAATGGGTAAACGACCATTATTTAATAGACCGGCTGGCGGGGGAACTATCTTCTCGGTTGCCGGTGCGAATATGACTACAGGAGATATATGGTTTGTGGATAGCACACACGCTGAGGCGACTGACGCTGTTACACACGGCCATACCCCTGATGCTCCTTTTGCAACGCTTGAATATGCGATAACAAACGGGGCTACTGCTGACAAGGGCGATGTTATTTACATTATGCCTGACCATAGCGAGACGGCTACAACCGCCATTGAGTTATTCGACTTGGACAAGGCGGCTGTATCGGTAATCGGGCTAGGCGAAGGCTTTAAGCGGCCTGCATTTAAGTTAGGCCACGTTGACGCAACTGTCAAAATGGCGGCCGCTGGATGTCGTATAAGCAATATACGCATTATGTCAACACTGGCAGATATAAAGACCGGATTGGAGATAACTGTTGGCGGCTCTGTTGTGGATAACTGCTATTTTGGCGGCACTACCAGTAAAGAATTTCTTATAACTATTGCTGTGAGTGCCGATGCTGATGAGTTGGTTATTCAGGGCAATCACATTGTAGCGGTCCCAGGCGACGAGGGTACATCGTGTATCAACTTTGCCGGCGGCTCAGATCATACAATCATCAAGGATAATATGTTGCTTGGCGATTGGACTACTGATTCGGCGATAGACGCCTCAACTGCTGCAAGCGTTAATTTGGTTATACTTAACAACTATATTGTCAATAACGACGATACGACCGGCTTGTGTTATAAGGGCCACGGTTCCTCAACTGGCTTTATCGGCGGCAACTTTATGGCTGGTGCTGTTAATAACACCCAGACTAATAACACTGTCACAAAAATGCACTGCTCAGAGACTTACGGTAACGATGCTGCTAATACTACTGGAATTTTAACCCCGGCTGCCGGGACTATATAGGAGATTGGCGATGGCTGATATACACACAAATACAACTTTATTTATGAGCAAACAGCCTGGTGGTGATTTTCTGGTAATCGATCAGGGTATCACTACCGGCGATGTTTACTTTGTTGACTCCAATACCGGGTCCGACAATTTAGGTGCCGGACGTAGCCCACAGACTCCAACGGCAACGCTCCAATATGCTATCGATAACTTTGCCACTTTAGCTCAGGGCGATATTATTTATTGTATGGTGAATCACGCTGAGACGGCTACAACTGATGTTGATTTATTTGACTTGGATGTGGCGGGCATATCGGTTATCGGCTTAGGTGTAGGCAGTAAGCGGCCTACTTTCACCTTGTCGCACCAAGATGCAACCGTTGTTATTAGTGCTCCACATTGCAGGCTGAGCAACGTGAGACTTATAGGCAACGCAGAAGAGTTGGTTACATGTCTTGAGATTGATGCCGGTGGTGACAACTCCCGTATTGATAATTGTTATATAGGCGACACAAGCTCTGCTCTTGACATGGTTATTGCTATTGCTGTTGCCGCTGACGCTGACCGGCTTATTATTGAGAATAACCATATCAGTATCAATGTTGGCGGTGAGGGCGAGGAAGGAATCAATTTTGCAGGTGGTAGTGACGAAACTATTATCCGTGATAACATTATGGTTGGCGACTGGAAAACTGGCGGTGGTATCGAGGCTTCTGGAGCGGCTTCTGCTAATATCTTGATAGTTGACAATGTAGTGTCCAACCACGACGGGGCGGCTGGCCTTGCCTATAACGGACACGCTGGAACTACTGGAGGTATGTTCGCTAATTACCTGCATGGCGACAAGGGTGGCACTGGCTCGGTGGCTGAGACTACAGCCCTGCATCTTGGCGAGAATTACGGGCTGGACGAACCTGCTTTGAGCGGCATCGTGATTGGTACCCCAACATCTTGGACATAAGGAGTTAATAATGGGTATTTGTGATAACTGGCATTTACAAGAGTTATGGAAACGGGCCTTAGCTAAGCGTGACGGTATAACTGGGGCCGACATCGGCATTAACTTTGACCATCACAAAATCCATGATAGAGATTCGTTCCATGTTTCGTACTCGGTGGTTACCGCAAACAGTGACGATGACGTGACGGCGATTATGTTCAAGACCTCAAATACAGCAGAGAGGATTCATATAGTTGCTACGTTCACATCTAGCGACCCAGCCGAGGCGATCATTAACGAGGCTCCAACGCTTGCTGATTCTGGTGACGGGTCTGACAAGGCGGTACTCAATAGATACCGCGATTCGACTAAAACTAGTACGGTACAGTCTTTGGAAGACACCCCGACGCTGGGTAGTGCTACGACAATGAATGAAACTGAATGGACGAATGTTGGAGTCTCCAGCGGTACTGAGCTTGAACACATTTTTTTCGCAGGCGGCTCTGGCCCGCAAGCTGTGGGCGGAGGCAGCAGGGGAACGCAGGAATGGGTGCTTAAACAGAATACTATTTATGTGTTCTATCTGCAAAACACTGGAGCAAATGCCAACACCCATGCGATTAGTTTAGATTGGTACGAAAACACAAACAACGGCGATTAAGCCGTAAGGAGATAGATAATGGCTACAATTATTGGACGCACCGGCCAAACGATGGATATACGTGGTGATGGTGCGGTTACAACTCACAGAGTCGAGGAAGACGAGGCATTTGGCTGGACTTCTGCAACAGCCAATATTGATGCAAATGATACCGTAATACTCGTGACAAATAATAGCGATACGAAACATCTACATATAGAACAGATGTATGTGTATAGCGACGTGCCTTCGGCGTTAGACTTTTTTAGCCCGGCGTTTGCTACGTTTACCGGTACAGCTATTACAGGCGTTGCCATGAATAGAGCAGCGACCACGGTGGCACCCGTCACGGCGTTAGGCGATACCTCTGGCGATACATTGGCTAACATATTTGCCACGCTGTATTCAAACGAGACTGCAGGTGATCAGCACGGCGTATGGCTTAATTTGGATGGTGGCTTAATTCTGGGCTACCATGATAGTGCCGCCATTGCTATTGTTGCAGCGTCCGCGGTTGCTAACGGCTATATCAGTGGATACTTCCACGATAACCATCCCGAATAACCATTAAGGAGACTTATAATGGGTTTAGAAGAGATTCCATTGATAGGAGCAAGTGGCTCTCAGGCTGAGGTTGACAAGCGTGAAGCACTGCTTACTTTCAACGTAGATGAGAAGCAGTATTTTGGCTGGACTTCTGTTACCGCTGACATAGACGCTGGCGATACGGCAATACTGATAACTAACGATAGCGACTCAAAGCATTTGCATATCGTAAGGGCATATATTTATACAGATGTCCATACGCAGGTGTTGTTCAACTTACCAAGTTTTGGGACATTTACAGGGACGGCGATAGCTGGCATACCGTTAAATAGAGCGGCAATTTCCGTAGCACCTGCGACGGCGTGGGGTGATGAGACTGGTAACGATAGTTCTAATGTGCTTGCAAGGCTGAGTACTAATGAACTTACCACGGGTCAATTTGCTTTATGGGCCGAGTTTGACGGCAAGGTTAAGTTGGGATTCCACGATTCGTTTTCCATTGATATTGTTGCAGAGCCTGCCGCGTACTACAGTTTTGTGCTTGGTTACTTCCACGATAACGATTGAGGTGACGTATGGGCTTTTTAGTAGGCCAACAGACTACCGCTACAGCTATTGGAGCGTCTCTGACAACACTGCTCAACTGGACAGCCGTTGACGGATATAGTTCGTTTCACCTGATGACCGAGAATACGGGTGGCGGTACTGGTACGACTATTACAGATGTGCAGCTTGACCAGAGCGACGATGCTGGCGTAACAGTTAGCCTTGACGCTATCGATGTGTCACCTGCTGCGGCCATAGTTACCGGTTTGTCAGATCACGTTACATTCACGCCGACAGCATCTTATATACGCATACGGGCCGTCAGTGGTACAGACACGACAGCCAAGTGCTGGGTAACTGCTGACAACCTTAGCAACACGATAGATACCTATGCTTTGACCAGTCTGGAGAATGTCAAGAGCTATCTTGGCATAACTTCAACTGATAATGATAGCGAGATAACCCGCTTAATTAACGCGGTAACTTACAGGATTGAAACTTACTGCTCTCGGCGGTTCAAAACAAGATCGTACACCTTGGAGCGTTACACCTGTAAGGATATTTACGTTGACAACTGGCCGATTATCTCTGTAGAGCGGGTGGCAGTAGGCACCAAAAATTCATTAACTATAACTAATACCGATTCTGGTGCCTACTCCGCCACTTGCTCGATTACACGCTCAGCCGATCCGTTACCAGCTAATACTCATATAAAGTTAAGTGTTAATGGCGGTAGCAACGGTGGTGATACGTCTATCGCGTTTGCTGATTATGCTACATTAACTCTGTTAGCTGCACAGATTAACGACCAGGACAACTGGACTGCTACAGTGGTTGCCGACATGGGTATATGGGCTTCAGATGAGCTTATCCAGATCGGTAGCAGTGAGTGCCTTAATCAAGAAATTGGTTTAGAGGTTCCCGATAGACGAGAAGATGATTACCTGCTCGACGAGCAAAGTGGATTGATTTCGCTTAACAGTTATCAGCAATACTACTACCCACATCACGGCTCGTACGATTTGGATATTGGATACACTGGCGGGCATAAACATAGATCAATTGTATATGTGGATTACACCGGTGGTTTTGCAACTATACCGGCTGACCTAGAACAGATAGCAATTGAGATTGTAGGGACGGTGTTTAAGAAAAGGAAGCTGAACGAGAACGTAAAGAGTGAAAAGATAGGCGATTACGAGTACACACTTGGCGGGGGTGTCGATGTTAATAGTGCTGTTATCGCACGGGCAGCCGAGTTGAATTTGTGGAGGCGTCTGAGTTATGCCTAGTAACCTCTGGAATATAACTGTTGATGTCAGTCGCTTCACTGGGACGCAGGGTACGTTTGGCGAAGTAGTAAGGACTTATGCCACTGTTTTTACCGATTTGGCTGGCAGGTTGCAGAAGTTAAAGAGTAACGAGGTCGTATTCAACGATAAGCGAACCGTTATCTCGGATTATGTATTTTTCTGTGACGTAGGGGCACCGATAGAAACTACCGACAGGCTGTTATATGATAGCCGGGTATTCGAGGTAGGCGGTAAGGATAACGCTAACCAGATGGGCAACCATCTACGAGTTGAGTTATTGGAGATAGTATGAGACTAGCATTAAAAGTAGACGGAATAAATGCCAGCAAAAACTGTAAGATAGTGGATGTTAAATCTGGAGATTGGATTGAAGGCATACATGACATTACATGGAGTCAATCAGTGGGCGGTTTGCCTATTGTAACGGTCGTGTTCACTAGTATGCAAGTTGACATTAACCATGATTCAGCTTTTGGAGATAAGTGATGACTGTATTATGGTTCGGCGATGCTTTGGAACGCAAGGTGAATGCTGCATCACGTAGGACGCTTAACAAGGCGGCGGCTATCGTGACCCGTAGCATTAAGAAGTCATTCCCCGGCAGTGGTATCCCAAACGCTACCAAGGCACAGAGAGAGGCTAACAGATCGGAACCTGGCGAGATACCACATATTCAAACCGGCACGCTAAAGAAAAGTATCGGCTGGGAGTTGGTAAGCGACTTCGAGGCACACGTAGGCCATAAGCTGGGAACGGCTACGACCGAGAGCGGCAAGCCAGCTACCTATGGTTTCTTTTTGGAGCTTGGGACAAAGAAAATGGCGCCACGGCCACATTTACGACCTGGGTTAGCAAGAGAGCGGAGAGCGATAAACAGGCTATTTAGAGAGATAATATAAGTGGACCAGTTACTAAAGGCAATTATTGATGAGTATAACACGGCTGACGGGCCTAGTGGCCCTTTCGCTTTGTTACGTGCTGCCAATACGGGCGGTTTGTTTCTGGAGTTGCAAAAACAGAATCAGGCGTATCCGTATATTGTAACGCATCATATATCCAGCACCTTTGATTATACCATGCAGGCGGCTGATAATATCAAGACTGGCCTTGTTCAGTTTTCTATGTTCAGCGATACGGTTAATGAACTGATGACAGTTTACGATAAATTCACAACTGCTTTTGACGATACGACATTGAATTACACAAGCGATAACGCTTTGGTTTGCGAGCGGTCTAGTGAGACAGGGCCGACACAGATCGAGGATTATTGGATGGTTACTGTAGATTATAACATTATGCGAAATAGTTAGGAGATAGATTATGGCTATTATACATGGCAAAGCTGGTTCGGTTACATTTGCTACCGGCCAGGTTGACGCTGTTACGAGTTGGAGTTTGAACCTTACGGCTGACACGGCTGATTCTACCAATATGGCAAGTACTAACGATTGGAAAGAGTTTAAGGCTGGGTTCAAAAGCTGGACCGCTACGGTAGAGTGTGTGACTAACACGGCAATGGACCTGCTGGATATAGGGACCGAGGGCGTTTCTTTGGTTTTATCTGACGGCACCGCAACCTATACAGCTACATCGTCCGCTATCGTTACCGGTAATACATCGGCACTGGACAAAGACGATGTTAAAAGGCATACCTACGAGTTTTTGGGTGCTGCTGCGATAGTGGCTGCCTGATAGGAGGTGATTTATGGCTATTACACATGGCAAACAGGGTACTGTTACTTGGGATGGTAATACCCAGGCTAATATCACCAACTGGAATCTGAGCTTAACAGCCGACACAGCCGAGTCAACAGCTATGGATAGTGCTGGCGATTGGAAAGAGTTTAAGGTTGGCTTTAAGGACTGGACAGCTACGGTAGATATTAACATTGACACTACCGGCCCGCTGATAGGCACTGACGCTGCGTTGGGCGAGCTTGGGGCTTCAGCAACGTTGGTCTTGTCTGATGGTACTGATACCTATACGGGGACCGCTCTGGCGTTGGATTTTGGGTTTAGCGGTTCGATTGGCGATGTCGCTAAGGCTACATACTCGTTTCAAGGCACGAGTAGTATAACATAGGAGTTATTATGTCAGCTTTTCATGGAAAAATGGGCAAGGTCCAATGGGACGCGTCGACCGGAAACGAGGTTACGTTGGGCCATGTGACTGAGTGGAGTGTTAATGTAACCGCTGACGCCGCTGAAACAACTGAGATGGCCGAGGGTGTGGCCGCCAATACATTCAAGACATATGTGGCTGGCCAAAATATGTTCACGGCAAGCGTGACCTGTAACGTTGACGATTCAGGTACGGATATACCGCTAACCGCAGGCATAGTCGCTGAGGCGCTGGGAGAGGATACGCCAGCGGCATTAGAACTATGGCTGGATGCTACAGCGGGATCGCTAAAGATATTATATGGCCTTGCTATATCGACAGGCCAAACTATAAATACGCCACACGACGGCGTTGAAACAGTTACTTATGAGTTCCAGGGAGTGGCCGCGTTGGCCTACGGAACTACAGACCCAACTTACTAATTAAGGGAATACAGAGATGTCTGAATCAAGTTTGAGCGCAGCGGTGGGAGCGTTAGATTCTATAATGCTCAAGGGTAAGCGGTATAGTATTGGCGAATTGACCATTGGCGATTTTGCCGATTATGAACAGCACGCAAGAGAGCTTATCAAGGTTGAGAAAAAAGAGAAGCTAGACAGCGCATTACTATTATATGGTGTCGGCAGTATCCCTGATAGCATTGCAAGTGAATGTCTATCGGCTCCAACTAACGCAGAGATAGAATCGAAGCAAGGCACGCTATCAGGCACGGTCTTTTTATTCCATCGGGCTTTGCAAAAGGGCCAAGCTGGGATAACAGTTGAGCAGGTGCGGGATATGGTACACCTGAGCGACTTGACCGAGATACTTGAAAAGATAGGAGCCGGTGACTCAGACCAAAAAAACGAGGGCAAGACGGTAAAGGTTCCGAACCGTTAAGTTGGCCGCTGGCCGTATCTCTTATATGCTGGCATTACGGCGGCTACACGATCGAAGCTGTGCGTCAGTTATCGATGCAGCAGTTTAGTAATTTGCTAGATGGTATAACGGAAATAAATAAGATGTATAACCCAGATGAAAAAGGTGAGACAAAAGGAAAAGATTCTTTGCTTGGCGAATCGCAGACCGGCCTTATTGGTGCCGCCTTAGCCTCTCAACTGCTACCTACTGTTAGCGGGTGGGCTGAGTACAGGGAGCGGTATGGCAACTAAACTTGGCGAAGCATTTGTTGTAATAGGGACACGGACGAACCCACTTAAACGTGGATTGGCCCTTGCTCTGCGTCTAACCAAAAGCGTGGTGTCACGGATAACCAGAGCGTTTAAGCGTATGGCCCAAGCTGGAATTGCTGCCTTTATCGCCTTGGAAGCGTTTATCATTAAGACGGGGGCCAGCTTTGAAAAGTCTATGTCTCGTGTGCTTGCGTTAAGTCAAGCAACGGCAGATGAGTTTGACGCATTGAGAGAAACTGCTAAAGAACTTGGCAAGACTACTGTATTTACAGCCACCGAAGCCGCTGAAGCGATGCAGTTTTTTGCCCTTGCCGGTTTTGAGGCTAACAAGATAGTTGCTGCGATGCCTGCTACGTTAAACCTTGCTGCTGCTGGACAATTAAGAGTAGGGCAAGCCGCCGATATTACTGCCAAGATTATGGCTGGGCTGGGTATAGAGGCCGATCAATTAGAACAGTCTGTTGATGTGTTAGCAAAAGCATTTACTACATCGAATACTGATTTAATTCAGTTGGGCGAGGCGTTAAAATTTGTCGGTCCTGTTGGGCGTGCAGCCGGCAAAGAGTTAGACGAGCTTACCGCTGTTATACAGGTATTGAGTAACGCTGGCATACAAGGTTCGCTTGCCGGTACTTCATTAAGAAACATATTGGCTCGTTTGGTAGGTGCGACACCATCAACAACCAAGAAGCTAAAAGAACTTGGTATCGTTATCGGTGATAGTGCTGGCAAGATGTTACCTTTGGCCAACATTATCGATCAACTTAATGTAAAACTGAACGCTTTGGGTAGTGACACCGAAAAGACCGCAACCATTATGGAATTATTTGGCTTGCGTGGCGGTCCTGGTATGGCTGCATTATTGGCAGAGGGTGGGGATGCTATAAGGAAATTCTCCGCTTTGTTGGAAGGCTCCGCTGGCACTGCGATGCGTATAGCACAGACACAGACTGATAACCTTGCCGGAGATTTTACTAAATTAACATCAGTCGTTAAAGGGTTAGCCATAGAGATATTTGGAGACGATACTTCCTTAGGTGGCAAGCTTAGGGGTTATGTCCAGGCAGCAAAGAAATGGTTTGAAAAGAATGAGACCGATATAATCAAATGGGCCGACACTATAAACAATAAGATATTCGAGATAATAGAATCGTTTACGTCTTGGATTAAAGGGCTAAAGAGTTGGCAACAAGGTGTTAAAGAGGCGTTTGATTTTGCCATAAAAAAAACAGGTGAATTATTTGACGCCATAACCAAGTCTAAAGAATTCAAACAGTTTGGAATTGAGCTTGGCAGATTAGTAGCGGAGGGAATATTGCGTGGTGTCAAAGCCGGAATAAAGAGAACTAATATTTTCCGGGAACTAGTAGAAAATGTCAATGCTCCCCGTGGGGTTAAGGCTGGCGAAACAGCAGCCAGAAAAATTATCCCTCCATTGTTACAGCCTAGACCAGGTCAAGACGCACCAGGGGACGCCAAAGAGGTATTACGAGTATTACTGGACCAAAGAGATGCATTAAACGATATAAGGCAGGCTGTTACCAATCCTGTTGGTGGTTCTCCTTTATAGGTGATATATGGCAGTTACAGAATTTTGGGCAAGCAGGCAAGAAAGCATAAGTATATTCCAACATCAGATTATTGCTATATATACAGCCACATGGTCTGATTGGTTTACCAACTTTGTAGACCTTCCGAGTATTGGTGACCTCTGGGATGCAACCAGACCCGACCTTCGATGCAATCATATAGGCGCAAAGGCCATTGATAATGTTAATATGCGTGCTACTGCTACCTTTAGTACGGCTAGCAGTGAAGATAGACATCAACGTGAAGATCAGGTCTTTAGCTGGGAAGAGGGCGTTGAGGTTCAAGTAGAGGAACAAGAGATAACCACATGGACTGGGCCGGTTACTGAAACGGATTTCACGTGGGCTGAGGAATGGGAAAGCGATAGTGCGGGGCGAACGGCTGAAAATAGACCGGCCTTAATAAAGCTAACACCTCGGAGCATTGTTACTATCACCACATACGGCTCTGATTTCTATTTAAGTCGTGTTGTTCAGAATGTCGGTAAGATAAACAACGATCCATTTATTCCTATTTGGGACGCCAAAAAAGCTATAGCTAAAAGTCAATGGAGTTCTGATGTGGCTGACTGGGAGGATACGGGCAAGTGGATGTATATCGGGGCTAGGGTAACGCGTATCCGTGCGACTGCTTCCCGGTATGACTGGGAGTTTTTATATAGCGATGAGGGATGGAACGTACAGCACGGAGTGGCTCTTGATTTGTATGAAGACTTTGATGTTAATAGCTTGTTTGACGGTATGGCATTAACAGAGGACGAACTCAATTGGAGGCTTAGAGGCTCTTGAAACTAAGGGATGTACCTGACAATGCCAGAATAACCGGAAGGCAGTTTAATCAGTTGAAAAACTGGGTAATCAACCGAATGGATGTACGTGTGCGTGGTCCGGGTGTTCGTAGCGTTACAGGTCCTAACGGGACCCGTATAACTATAGGTGCTGCTAGTGGTAGTGCAGCCACGACCAGTAATGCTGTTGTCCTTGCCCGAACTCAGGAGGGTGCCCAGTCTGACGAATACATAAGTGTTAAGCTATTGGACAGCATTGGTGACGTTACCGGCGATGCGTTTGACGCACGCTGTATCTTCTCTGACGGCGCCACGGCAGCCGATGAGTGTATCCCTGCCGTCGATAGCGGTGTCGATATACTGATAAGCAAGATCAATACCGGCACGGCCAACATTACTGGAGATGAGACTATCGCTTTTGTGGATAGTAATCCTGACACTATTACCCTTAGTGTCGGTAGCTTTGTCGATGCTGGCTTCAAGGCTGGTATGGAGATAAGCGTAAGTGGTACCGATTTTAATAACACTACCTACACTATTGCAACTGTTGCCGCTGGTACATTGACTTTGGTGGCGTCTGACGCTGTTACTGATGAGGACGGTACATCTGCCACGATAGCCGATACGGGTGGCTGGTATATAGTCAACCCGACATTTATATTTATGTGCATTACAGAGGAATAACTATTGCCTACTCACACTGTAAATGGATGTTATAACGCTTCGGACGGCTCTGTTGAGTTTGAGGATACAGAGACTGGCTGCACAGATGCCACTATTACCGGCTGTTATGTTACCAGTGGGGAGCATACCGGAGAGATAAAGATTACCCACGATTATGATGGTTGCGAAACTCAATACTACGCCTGCTATGAAACCGATACTGGCAAGTTTAGTTACGAGGCTGACGATGAGTGTTGCGATTGCTGCCCCGGATGTGATTGTGAGGATAAACATCAATATATTAAACTGACAATAGAGGGTGTTCTTGATTGTGGTTCTGGTGATTGTGCAGGCGTTAATCTTAATGGGGTATATGTGTTAGAATTTAATGATTTACAGGGTGACTGTATTTGGCAAAACGATCAACCTACTTATAGATACAGGGTTAATTTAACATTTGGCCCTGAAACTAGAGTGGTTGTTATCAAGGGGGCTGGTTCCCTACCTGTATGTTTTGCCCATGAAGATACCCCACAGTGCGACATACCAAATAATGGGGTAAACGATTTTGATTTGGGTGACTGTGGCGGTAATATAAGAGGTTATAATGGAAATGCAACATGGTTGTTTTCGGATGCGTTAGGAAATCCTGTTTGATGGTCTGTAAATATAACAATAACTATCAATGTAGTCTTGTTCACTGCATAACAGGAGAATGGAGATACTTACCACAATCCATTTGTAATAATCAATGTAAACCCGAAAAAATATTGCAGCATTATAAAATTGTCTCGCCCCCCAATGGTGTAGATTTATTGAAATGGATAGAAGAATATATTGAAAGTGGCTTAATTGTAATTGATGGACGCAAAGAACTCAGACAAAAAGAAAAGGAACATCAGGATAAACACGATGCCTTACTTGCCCAGCTACCCAAAGGCTTTCAACTTGCCAAGAACCTCAAAAGACACTTGGGGGAGATAGCGAAACATTTTATAGAGACGAAACGAATCAAGACAGACCAAGCTGAACAGGAAAGGCGGCTTGATATTTGCCTGCATTGTCCAGCCAATAAGATGATAATAAAAGAGGGTGTAATGAGATGTGTGCATAAAAACTGCGGTTGTCAACTGAACAACCCCAAGGGCCGGCCCTTGTTAGGTGGCAAGGTAGAATACGAAGCCCTACATTGTGACGAAAAACACTGGTAAGGAGCGACATCATGGCACTAACTCACGCCGATAAATTAGAATGCAAAGAGATAGCAAGAGAAATTATAAAAGAAGTATTGGCTGAACATATACAGTCGTGCCCGCACGGTAAGACGTTACTTGTCGGCAGGGCTTTTGTGATAGGCATAATAATGGCAAGTAGCATCCTTGGCGGTTCTGCCGGCGCTGCTTTGATTAAGGTGCTTAGTTAGTGGATTTTAATCCTGACACTGTGACAATAAACTGGCCGGTCAAGGAAGGTTATATCCTTGGTGACTACCTGCAAATCCATGATAACGATGGCAGCGGTGCGGTGGACTTTGACAATCCTGCTGACAACCGAAAGGTTCCTATCGTCGGCCACGGTAGCGGTAATCTTGGCTGGGGCTATTTCAGGTGGGGTACTAACTCCCGCTGGGGCCACAGTACAGCCTACAACGCAACTGTCGGCTGGGGCAAGGGGCCTTGGGGTACGTTTAGCTGGGGGCATGGCAGTAGAATTATACGGTACAAACGAGAAGCAGACCAGCCGGGAGTGTGGACTTTCGCGCTTGGTGCTTACGATGAGTTAGGCAATAAATATGAAGGCGTGCCGGAAGAGGCGAGTGTTTTTGAGGACTTGGAACCGAGGCAACCGACGGCGTTAAAGGCGAGTGCTTATCATCCCTTTACGGCAGTTTTAACATTGATAACGTGAGGTGATATAATGAGTAGAAGTTTTCCAACAGAAGCAACAATCGTAACTTTCCTGAAAGCTCAGGGTATAGAAGAGCCGACAGAGAATACTTATGAATGGCTGGCAGATTGGCGGCGGGCCTACTGGGACAGTCTTATCAGGACCATGCCGTCGGCTACACTGGCGGTATCCATCGATCAGGACGATAATAAACTATACAATGTGTTAGGCGGCTACTATAGCTGGAATGGTGAAATAAAACTATTTGTAGCAGATACAGATAACGACCCTGCCGATAACGATACGCATTTTGTCTTTTTGCAACCTGATAATACTGTTAGTAGTGCTACCGATGGTGCGGGCTGGCCGACAACTGAGCACATGAAACTAGCCGAGGTGGTTGTTGCCAGCGACGGATTCATTACCAATATCGTCGATAGGCGAACCGCTATATTCAAACTGGATGGCGGCAGCGGTGCGACCAGTGCTGGGATAACAACTGGACAGGTAATGGTTAAGCATATAACGACGGCGGCGTTAGAGGCTTTGCTTGATACAGCTACCAATGATTTGTTTGCGGTTAATAAAGGTGATATTGTAGTTAAGATTACTTTTTATACTGAGACGGCTGCGGGCGGTGCTTGTCTTGTTGATATAGGCTTTGATGTAGCAGCGGAGGGTGCTGGCCCTACTCTTGATGGATTCATAGTAGATGCTAACGCTAACGCAGCCGGTCAATACTCAACAGACGATGACACGTATGACGGAGCTTATGTTGAGTTTGGTGGTAAGGCCGCCGCCGCCGACGGAAATGTAACTATTGACAGTAGTACAAACCAATCGGCAAGTAACTTTGTTGGCGGCTGCATCATGTGGTATATACCTGTTAATACAGCTTAGGAGATATTATGTTATATTATGTTTACTATGAAAGCCTTGGTGTTCCTACCGCTGGGTTGACTTTGGCATGGGAGCACTTGAGAACTGCTGTGGGTAAGGTGGATAAGTCTGGTACTGCTATTGTAGCTGTAGATATTGGTGGCGGCTGGTACAGTGTTGCTGTCACCTACGGAACCGCTCCATGGGACGTTACAACTGAGGACTTGCTTGGCGTAATAGACGGGGGTGCCGCTCTGGCTAATGCTGACAGATATGAGCCGATAAAATTCACAGTAGAGGGATTTGCACATCAGAAAATAATGCACAAAGGCGTACAAACAAAAGCTACCGGTGATATTGAATACTCTGACACGGATGGAAGTACAGCTATATTTGCAATAGATATGACCGATGCAGCATCTACACTAACACGGGCACCGGCGGCACCTGCATAATGGACCCCATATTTTATCATAGTTTAGTCGATGGGGATTTTAGTGGTGGCAATATATTGCGGCAACAGCTAGTTGACGGTGACTTCTGGACACTATATGAAGACCACGGGCACGTAGTTTATACAGGTATCGGTGACACGATAGACTATACAACTCCGCTTGCAATAATGGATGATGCCGATACGACTGTCACTATTACCGGGCCACAAATTTCGGCCACACTATCTGATACTGACGCGTTATTATATATGTCTTTTAATGGGGATTTTTTGGATACTAATTGGATAGACCATTCGCAGGCTGGCAATAACCCAACAGGCAATACGGGTTTTTTTGGGGTTCAAGATTTCCGAGCAAAATTTGGAACATCTGCTGTATCAGCGACTGACAATAATGCTATATCATTTTCGGGAACTACAGATTGGGGGTCAGGTACGGGTGACTATACAATATCAGCTTGGTTGTATATTGTTACTTTCGAAGCCGACATACTGATATGGCGGCATCATAGAATAACCTCTGACACTAACCGGTTTTTTGTTAATTTTGCCTCTAATACATTAAGATTTCGCCATGATTCAGGGTTTTTATTCATTAGCGATCCCGCTACGTGGACCCTAAATGTCTGGCATCATGTAGCAATTACGAGAAGCGGTAATGATTGGTCTTTATACCTAAACGGCACACGGATCGGTAACACTACAGACTCAACCTTTATCGGGTCCCCTGATGCAACGCCGACGATAGGAAATGCGACGGTCCTACAGGATTGGATATTGGATGATGTTATCATTACCAAGCGGGCATTATGGACAGGGGCGAGCTTTTCCGTTCCCACTACCAGTTACGGATTTGATGACCGATTAACAACCCCATATCAACGGGTGTCATACAGCCTGTTTGGCAACGACTCCGAAGGCTCCGACATAACCAGGGTCGTAGTTGACGCATCGGGCATACTTGCCGGCCCTGTTGGCAATCAACCGCAGGGCGAGGTGCTGACACCCATACTAGGTGCCAAATTCCGGCTCACATGGCTGTACAACAGCGATAACCAGCCAGCAGTGCCCACGGGATATAAAATCTATTCAAGGGTGTCAGCAGGCGGCACGTTTGCTTTAGCGACAACTGTAGCACATAACGCACGTCGGAGCCGGTACAGCTTCACCACGGACGCACTGAGCGACGGGGTACAATACGACTACCAAGTGAGGACGTATCGCACGATTTCAAGTGTTGACATTGAGCAAGCTAACGGCACGGTGGTGACAGGCATAGCAGACTCAACTGGCCCGCCTGCGGTAACTGGCCTAACTGTAGAATGACTAAGGAGTTAAACAATGGCTGATCGATCTATTGTCAGACGCACACAGGGTAATAAAATCAACATGGTCAAGGAGGTTTTGCCTGACTTGACTGTAATATATAATGTAGTTATCTCGCAAGGTATGCAGGTCATAGACATTAGCTGTATTACAGAGGCTGCCGCGGGCAAGCTAATCGATCTACTCTCAGATGGTGACGGTTATTTCTTGCGACTGCCAATTAATGACGGTGACTATGGGGAAGACCCAGCTTAATTAAATAACAGGCTGTCCACCTGTTATTTTCGCTACCAACATATCAGATTTGCTATATTTCTCCCTTCCCTAACCCCCTATCATGCTTATACTTAGAAAATAGTCGGAAATAATTACAAATAAAACCTAATTAAAACTTGCTTTTCCTCCGATATGTGGTATAGTTAAGGTAGAAGCATGAAACAAAACAACAAAACAACAAAACAAGGAGCAACGAAATGAAAACAAACTACGTACAAATAACAAGTGGCAACGCTATCGGCAAAATACTGATCCAGATACCCGCCGCCAATCAGTGGGGCTTTGACCTGTGTGACGAGTATGATAATTGGCCTGGTGGTTTAATGGGTGGGCAGACTACCTGGCAGGTAATTGCGGAGGCGGATGTGCCCCAAGCTGATATCGACCGGCTGGCTCAGATACTGTCCTGGTCGGCTCAAACATACGAGTTATACCCTATTTCCTAGGCGGTATAAGCCGAAACGCCCTTCGGGGCGTCTGCTGCTGTAGGCAGTATTGACAAGGCTCGAAACGAGGTTACTTAAACAAGGAGACAAACAATGGAAACAGAAAAATGGAGTCAAGTTGGAGTTTGTGGTGTTGACGCAGGGCTTATATGGATCGGCGACCCTTGCTATGTTTTAGGAAAAGAGGCAACAGAGCAACCCACTGAGTCGTGGTCAGAGTTTTGCGACACGATAGATGAACAAAGTGGTCAACAGTACAACTACAAAGCGGGGCATAGTGGGTTAGGTGTTTTAATTAAAAACTTTGGTGGAGATGGCGCATATCCTGTTTTTATTAAACAAGATGATAATGGTAATGTTACGGAGGCGAAAATAGTATTTTCTGACAACAAAGAGTAAGTAACCTCGGTAGACGTTAAACACCCGGCGGGTCTCGTCCACCCGCCACAAATTAGATAAAACGAGGTTACTTAAACAAGGAGATAAAACATGACAGCCATACTTCCCAAGCCAGATAGAAAATCAAAGTACGCAAAATGCCCTGACTGTGGCCTTAAAATCCGGTGTGGTGACATTGAGCGACACAAAAAGGGTATGCACCATATACAGCGGGTAGGCAATAAAAAGTAACCCCTTCGGCGTAGATCAAAGGCAGGCTCGCCCCCTGCCGCAAATTACTTTATGGAGGTAAAAACGATGGAACTAACCCATAGATACGCAAAACGGCTAATCAGCGAGGGTAGAGCGCTCTGTCTGGGTCATACACTTTTACTTCGGCTCGAAGACGGGGTAGAGGAGTATAACGCCATACTAAGCCGCCCAAACAAAGCAACATTAGACTATTGTCCAGATTGCCAAAGGCTCTTACTAGTATGTCCAATGACCCCGATTTATAAAGGAAAAGACTAATGTCCGACAAACAAGTAGATATTGACGCTAAAACACTGGAGACGCTAGAGGCACTGATGTTGCTAGACCCCCTACTTAGCCACTTGACCACAACCAAGGCAAAGGTGGGTCACGTTTTAACCCAGTATATACGGGCCAAGCGCACCCCTGCGTCCCCCGCTGATGCTTTAGGGCTGCCAGAGTAGGTTTATACCTTTGGGGGCGATCGTCGCTTACAGGGCCGTATAGTGGCCCGGAAGGAATAAGATTATGTCAAAGAAAATAAATGTATCGCCTATTAGCTTTGGTTGTGCGTTAGCAATCGCCATATCATGGAGTTTGCATAAATCCGTATTGTGGGCTGTTCTACATGGTGTTTGTAGTTGGTTCTATGTTCTTTATTACCTTATCACACGCTGAAAGGCAAGAAACATGAATAACACAACCCGCATCCGCATAATATACGGCTCCATGCCCAACCGGGAGCTAACTGAAAGACTTGGGGTAGTCCCGCATCACATCTTTATCCCAACCGTAACCCACTGCTCTCCACCTCTCATTATCACTGGCAATGGTGAGTATCAAAAGAAGTATTACGCCTCCGCCCGCTCTACATCCCGTGCAGAGGCCATGACGGGCGGGGCCAAAACTATAATGCAGCGGTGGTCGTTGCTTGTCACGAGAGCCTGTAGGCATTGGAGATAATTATGTGTGAAGCGGCGAGTTTTGTTGTTGTAAAACAAGGTAGGCATTTACGGGTGTTGTGGCATGAGACAGTAAGTGATTCCCATGAAGATATTATTGAGCATTACAAGCTCAGGGAAACCAATGTGCGAGGCGAAATAATATTTGTTAGAGTTGAGATTGTGCCGCCAAAAAACGATTATAACCTGCCTGTTTCAAAGTGGATTTATAGCCTTGACCAAGACAATACACCCGAATGGTATGATGCTGCAAAAGTTGAGGCTGCGGTTCGGGTTGAGCTTAAAGTGTGGGTTAAGGCGAGAGTGGTTAAGGCTGGCAAGATTAGAAAAAAAGTCATGGGGAGTCAGTATGTAAGTATCTGTTTGGGCATCATCGAGTATGTGTACGACTCAGCGACCATCAAGGCTGTGTACGGCTCAGCGACCATCAAGGCTGTGTACGACTCAGCGACCATCAAGCATGTGTACGACTCAGCGACCATCAAGCATGTGTACGGCTCAGCGACCATCGAGCATGTGTCCGGTTCAGCGACCATCAAGGCTGTGTACGACTCAGCGACCATCGAGTATGTGTACGGCTCAGCGACCATCAAGCATGTGTCCGGTTCAGCGACCATCAAGTATGTGTACGACTCAGCGACCATCAAGCATGTGTCCGGTTCAGCGACCATCAAGCATGTGTACGGCTCAGCGACCATCAAGGCTGTGTACGACTCAGCGACCATCAAGCATGTGTACGGCTCAGCGACCATAACTTATTTTGT
>SDBT01004376.1_pt1 | contig 24039 bp, 33 predicted proteins | sample 2277101 | NCBI WGS metagenome assembly SDBT01 (sample SAMN10404973, study PRJNA504765) | marine sediment metagenome | isolation source: marine sediment core GS10_PC15, 103 cmbsf | place: Arctic Ocean: Southern Knipovich Ridge | collected 2010 | reverse complement strand
GAGCGCGGCGAGGACCTGTGCGCTCGTGGCGAGGAACTCTTCCACCCCAACTCCGGCCTGTGTGAGCGCAGCGAGGACCTGTGCACCTGTCGCGGATGGCTGCATTACTCCCACACCGGCCTGGACCAGGGCGGCGAGGACCTGTGCGCCTGTCGCGGTGAACTCCTCGACACCAACTCCGGCCTGCGCGAGTGCGGCGAGAATTTGAGCGCCTGTTGCGATGAACTCTTCAACACCAACTCCGGCCTGCAGCAGGGCCGTGAGTGTCTGCGCCGCCGTAGCGGACGGCTGCATCACGCCCACCCCGGCCTGGCTCAGCGCTGCGAGGGTCTGTGCGCCCTCGGCGGTGAAGGGTCCGGCAGCTCCCGCCTCCTCGATCGCCCAGAAGAACCACTTCTTAGCTACGGTCTCGTTCTCGGCGTTGACCGTGTGGGTGACGCCACCGCTGTCGAAGCTGGAGTGCGAGTGGTCCTGTAAGCGGGTCACCACGTCGTCGTTGAAGAAGTCTATGACACGCGAGCGGAAGTTATTGTTCGTGACCGTATCCGGGGCGGCGTCCTCGTTGTACCAGCCGTGGAAGGTCTCCTCGCCCGACCCAGCGTTGGACGAGACGCCCAGGGCCCCACCCTGGTCGCCGCTGTCAATGGTGTCCTCGCTAGGTAGATCGGTCACGCCCATGCCGACGTACTGCGGCTTGAAGCCCATGCCTGAGATGGCGAAGGTGGTCGTGGTCGGGCTGTCGACGCTGTCGACCTTTGCTGCCAGTGTATCTAAGTCCAGGGCGAGGGAGTAGACCTCCATACCCGAGCCTGCGCCACTGTCTCGCGTCGTGACGGTCCACTGCGCTGGTGAATGGTCAAGGGCAGTAACTTCAAGTGCCCAATCTTCTCCTCCAGTTTCTGTTATGATGTCGAGGACGTGCTCGGTGCTGATAATCGCGCTCGGGCTGCCTGCTACATTGTTGTGATCGCTCGCCCAGCCCATGCAGCGTTGCGAGAAACCCCAGTTCAGATCGTAGGTTTCGAGTAGGTCCTGGCTTTCGGAGAAGAAAGCCACGCGAGTTGGCGAAAGCATGGCCAGGGCGGTAGCATCTGAAGTAGTGATAGTCAGGCCAGTGCCGACTAGGGTCCAGACTTCCGTGGTGTTGTTGAAACTATAGGTTTTGAGGAGGTCGGCTAAGGAATCATAGAGAGCCACGCGATTTGACGAAAGCCCAGCCAGGGTGGGTTCCGCCGAGGAGATAGAAAGGCCGGTGCCAGCTTCAGACCAGTCCGTGCCGTCGAAATCGTAGGTTTCGAGTAGGTCTCTGGAGCCGTCGATAAAGGCCACGCGAGTTGGCGAAAGCATGGCCAAAGCAGGAGGGCCAATGCCGGAGATAGTAAAACTGTTACCGGTCTTGGACCAGTCCGTGCCGTCGAAGTCGTAGATTTCGAGTTTTTCATTGACATCATCGATGTAAGCCACGCGACTTGACGAGAGCGCGGCCAGAGCGGGAACGCCCTGGCCGGCGATAGGGATACTAAAGCTGTTGCCAACCTGGGACCAGTCCGTGCCGTCGAAGTCGTAGGTTTCTAGCTTGTCATTAATCCCATCAATATAGGCCACGCGATTTGACGAAAGCCCAGCCAGAGCGCAATCGGGGCTGACCGCATTGGGGATGTTAAAGCTATTACCGACCTGAGACCAATCTGTGCCGTCGAAATCGTAGGTTTCGAGTTCCTCATTGTCTGTGTCGAAGAAAGCCACGCGAGTTGGCGAGAGCCCGGCCAGGGCTGGTGGTCCCGAACCGGTAATAGTCAAGCCGTTGCCGATCTTAGTGGTAACGTCCCTACCTGTCGCGTGACAGACGCCGAAGGAGTTGTTGATGCCGGTGCTGGCGGAGTCCTCAGCAGAAACATCCGTGCCGATGAAGAAGATCAGCTTGTCGTTACCGTCCGTGAAGCCGGAGTGTGCGATGGTCGCCGTGCCCTCCAGGCTGGCGGCGATCACGGTCCTCCTGAGGTCGGCCACGAGGTCGGCCCCGCCGAACATGATGACGGTGACGAAGGGCGTCGTCGTCGACCCGTTCGCGCTGTTGGTCAGTATCACGCCGTCGGTCGTCGTACCAACGGTACCCGCGATGTCGTTAGACCCGCCCGTGTCCATGAGAATGTAGGACAGCGTATTCGACTTGATAGCGTCGCAATCCACCTTGGCCGAGCCATCCTCGTCCTGGTGGGAGATGCAGTAATCGTTGGTGAAGTCACTGAAGCCTATGGACATCGCGCTCTCGGCGGCCACATTGGTATCGTCGGCCCCATCGGGCGTCAGGATTACTATGCACGCCTTTGGCGTGCCGAACCCAGACTTAGTAAGAGTGAGCGTCCCGGTAGAACTGCTGGACAGTTGACCACTGACGACCGCAACCTTTACGTCACCCGCCATCGGTCAGCCCCGGCATAACGCGCCCCTGCATCGCGGCGGAGACTACGTTGTTGATCCACTGCTTCTGTCCGCCGAGACGGATCACGCCGTCGATGGCCTTGCTCTCAACCTCTTCCCTGAAGTCCTGGGGCCCCGCCACGCCGACCACCCGCTCAATGTCCTCATAGTCAGCGACGAGACATGGCAGTCCCTCGTCGCGGGTGGCCCGCTCGATAGCATTGCTACCTTTATGGCGCATAGCCGCGCCAGGCTTCAATTGGTGGGCCACTAGGACGACTCCGAACTGCGTGCTTCTCCGGTCTATCATCACCCCGGAACTGTTAGGCCTGTCCGCGTCGTCGCCCGTGCCACGAAGCCACGCGCACCGGTATGTTGCGCATGTCTCCGGACGGTCCTCATAGATAGTACAGCCGTGTCCGCACTTGTGTAGGTGCTTGCAAGGTACGCGAGCGGGTTTGTTTAGTTCTTTGATCTCCGGCCAGCGGCAGCACGCGGAGCAGGTGCCACACTTACGCATGAACTCAACTCACTGCTTCATTGAGACGAGCACTGATCTCCGCCTTAGTCTGGTAAAAGCCAAGCTCATTGTCATTGACAAGCATCATGATGTTGTCAAACACTTTCAAAAGTCGTCGTCTCTTAGCGTCCGTGTTTGCTGCCGCATAGATAGCCTTCAGGGCATCCAGCTCTACTTCGTCATCGGCTTTAAGCCCAAATGCAGATATGATGGTAGCACGCGAAAACCCGGTGGCCCCGTCTGCCCATTCCGACATGGCCGCCTGAAAGGCATGTGCGTTTAGCACCGGCTTTTCAACTCTACGCAACCTATCTAAGAGGCTCATAAGTCACACGGCCTACTGCTGAGGCATCGTCACCGTCCACGAGGTCAGGGACACCGTGGCACCTGAGACGATCTCGAGCGTGTTGAAGTTGAAGTCCGCGCCCGAGGTCCCCGCCTCTCCGTCGATGTGATCGTTGAGTGGGATATCGACGGTGTTGGCCGAGGAGGCCCGCAGGTAGAGCAGGGTGCCCGTGGCGTTCGCCGAGGTGTCGTCGTCGATGACGCCCGCCGTGGCCACGGCGTCGGGGGCACCGTCGACCGCGCCGCCGAAGGTCACGCCGTCGTCGGAGTTGAGTGCGAACAGGAGCGTCCCGGTCACAGCGGCGTCCGGGTCGGCCGGGCGTGGGGTGGTGCGTCCTTCGAGGACTACGCCAACCGTACCCTCGTCGATGAGAACCAGTCCAGCATCGACCATCGCGATTGCGAATGCGATAGATATACGTGTGTCTAGGGCCATCTCGATGGTTCCTTGTTACAGAGTGGTGGGGCTATTGGGGTGGAGGCAGGGCGTCGACCACGTCGCTATCAGCGGCGCGTTCCTCCTCTTCACCAGCCCAGATCGGCCAGTACTCGTTCTTGACGTTGCCCTTGCTGTCGACGCGCTTGCCCACGATCCGGCTGCCTACGTTGACGGTGCCAAGCTTACCGGGAATATGGTCACCGTCGGGGGTGATCGCCAGCCTGGTGGCCAGCTCCTCCGCGAGGACCGCATCGTCACGGGGCGTGAACCTCTCCGCCGCCAGGGCGTCGAACTCCTTCAGAGAAGTAGGCCCGAGCCGACCGCGAAACGCCTTGAGCACGTGATCGAACTCGTCCTTGAACGTGAGGTTCTGGAGGTCCTGCATGACGAGCCCGCGTCCGCCGACGAACTTGTCAACGCGTGGGTGCTTCTCGTCGGGCTTGAGGAACTCGACCGCGAGATACTTGGCGAAGCCGTCAAGCGTTTTGGTGAGCAGTGTGCGTGACATCTCAATCTCCTTCATTTCAAACAGATTATCAACTTACCACACTCCATCATTGATGGCAAGTGCTCATTATGCAAACTCGACTGCCTCAATGGCGAACCATGTGCTGTCCTGCGCCGACAATAGGGCCGGTGTGGTCGCGTCAGCGGCATTGACCACCAGGGTAAAGTAGTCACCCCCGACAACCTCCAAGAGAGCCGATGAGATGTTCTGCTTGTCCAGGTTGCCACCGTCAACTCCGTCGATGTATCGTCCGCCTCCGGCGAAGTCCGCGTCGTTCTTCTGCATCTCTATCTTGCGCGTCCCGTTAGCACCGATCTCCCAACGCACATTAGCATCCAGCCTTACCATCGTGACACCATCCGGCACCACGAGCCGGGTGTCTCGCTCACAGGTGTGGGTACCGGAGCCCTGGCTGGTAATATCCACCTGGGACAGGGCCAGGGCGTTGGCCAGGGACGTCGCGACCTGGAATTGATTTGCATCTACCCGAATCGCCCAGTAGTCAGTGGCGAGGTTGATCCCAGCGGGCAGCGTAGTAGTGGTACTGAACTGAAACGGACCATCACCCGTTGCAAATCCATGTCCCGTCTCTGTGATGTCGTCGCCGGTTGTATCCACATCCGTGGTGGCGAAGGTAAAGTCGTCACCAAGATGGAACTTGAGACCGTTGTGCTGGCGCTGGTACACCTCTGCATCCCAACGAACAGTTAGATCAACTCCATCCTGAGTTCCAAGATTGGTCCCGCGCTTCACCATTGCGCCGGTCTTTGTGGCCACGGACAGGGTCCTGTCTGTTGATAGGTCACCACCACCTGACATGCCAGCGCCTGCACTGACCAGCCTCAACAAGCTAACGTCACCCAAGAAGGTTTTGTCACCGCGCACAGTCTCGTCGCCGAAGTTGTTCAGGTAGGTGGCGTCCAAGAAATCCGTCAGCGCGCTGCGCACAAAATTCGGTGCCTCGGTATAGTCCTCTGGCAGAGCCTTTACCTTGGGCACCTCCACCAGGAACCAAATACGAACGCCCAGGGAGGTATGAGGTGTCGCGTCCAACGTGACAGCCGCTCCGGTGTGGGCCGACACTGCAATCCGATTTGCAGGATCGCCAATGGTCGCGGCGTCGATGACGGTGGTCACCGGGCTCTCAGGATCGGAGGAGAGTGTAGCAACAGCACTGTTGTTGACCACGTCTCCGGCCACGAAGGTCAGACCCGTGCCGTTCTCGTTAGCTGTCAGAGTGATGGGCGTGGAGACCGGGGCGGCGAAGTCCTGATACTGCCAGATGCGCAATCCAGACGAAGTCTGACCACCACCTATGCTGCGACCGTATGCTTTGCCTAGAGTCATGGTGTCTACCTGCTATAGGCTCTTGTCAAAGTCGGATGGAAGTTCAAGCCTGATGGGGGAGCGCCTTCACAACCTTGTATGGGAGGACCAGGATTGTTGATGTTGAAGCTAGTCGCCAATTCCGCTTCGGTCAGAAAGTTGTCGTGTCCAGTTGCCTTGCCGTACAGTCCAAGGAAGAAGTTGTTGTGGGTATGACCTCCGGTGCCGACACCACAACCAATGTGTGGCTCGAAACTAGCCGCCGTGGCTATGCCCCCGTAGGAAGCTGACACCTCCTCGGTTACACCGTTCACAACGAAGCGGCAAGTCATGTTACCCCCACCCTGTTGAAAACTCATGCCGACCTGGGTGAAGTCGCCGGGGAAAAATTCTATGGTTGAAGACACGCTGTAGCTATCAGTTCCAACTAGCCCTCCAAACCATCGTAGAATCAATGAGCCCGGCGAGGAGCCAGCTATCATGCAAAGGCTTGTGCCTACATCTGGAGCACCGGCCTGATTGGTCGAGAGCAGATAGGAAAATCCGGTTGAGAACAGTGCACCCGGCGCTATCCAGAACTCAAACGCACCCTCAGCGCCTGCCTTGTGTGCGTTCGTGAGCCACGTCTGATCACCAGCGATCTGATGAAAGAACCGCGTGTTATCCATCTGGAAACGTGTAGGCGGTCCGGCTTCGAAAATGGGAACATTTGCACCCTCATCGCCCTGGAAGGTGCGTGAGCCAACAACCCACTCGTCACTTCCGGCTCCACCCAAAGCTGCTGGAACTAGGCTGATGACCACAGACATGGACTAAGTCCTATTGCCGGTCCACACCGCTTTCCAATGCGTGGCTGTGGTGATGCCAGCTGGCACAATTCTGACTGACTTGCTGTTGGCGTCCCACGAGACTGTCGAAGGTGCAGTGGCGTCAATGGTGCTGTCAGGGATAGACTCAAAGACGTTCTCGTTGTTAATCGTCTCAACAGTGACCACCCCACTACCTGCACCGGGTGTGACTGGGACAAGACCAGCTGCATCAGAGAAGAACTGAACGCCCAGGAAGTTGTGGGGAAAGTCCGAGTCCAATCCAGTAAGGTCGATCGTGTCAGCAACAGCCACCACAACGCTCTCAACTAGGGCGAAGTCCTTGTTCTTCCGTCGTGTAAAAGCGGTCACGGCGATGTCTCCCTATGAGTTCGCCCTTTGGGCGGCGGGCCAATTCGGCCGAGCTGCACCGCGACTGGGCTTGCGAGCTCGCATGGCGGCGTCGATCGGTGCGGGTCCAAGAGCCTTGGAGACATCACGCGGATCCATGGAGGTGGCCGCTACGAACCGCTTGATACCAGCCGCCCTCTCCTCTCGGTTCTTGTGCTGCTGTTTCAGGTAGGCACGAACACCAGACGTGTTGGCATTGGGATCATGCTTGATGAGAGCGTCGATGCGCCGATTGAGGGTGTTGACCTCGTTGGAGAGTGTATCCGCCAACGTGCGAGCGATGGTCGCTTTCTTCTGAGCATCGTTCATGAGAACCGTCTTCACCGCAAGCTCACCCTCGAGTCGATCCAACTCAGGTTGGTCCTCAGGCAAGCCCTTGTCGTCGACCGGAGACTCAGCCACCAACTTGGGGTCTGGGTCTACCTTGGCGACGGCGGGCTCGGGCTCGGACGGCTGCGGAGCCTCGTCAGTGACGTCGGGTTCTGGAGCGGCTGCAATAGGCTTCTCGTCGCGTGCACCATCAGCCACAACGGGCTGCTTGCCGCTGGCGGGTTCCGGCGCGGCTGCCTTGGCAGCCTCATCGCGAGCAATGCGCTGGGTCTCCCGTGAGAAGGTGGGTGCCGCGTTGGTAATGTCCTTGCGCGTGATCTCGTCGTGGCCGAGGCCCTTCTGAACCACCTCAACTTTGGGCAGTCCGTCGGCCGTCCACAACTCATCGTTGGTGGGGTCGAGTTCGGTCACAAAATCTAGGATGGGGTTGCTTTGTGCGTTTTCCATGAAAACACTCCTCTGAGGTAGTTCAGGAGGAGCTCATGCCCCTCCTGTATTCTAGTCGTCCAAGATCATGGTGTAGAGAAGTTGGAACTCTCCGTTTGCCGTGAAGGCGATGCCGTCCGCGCCGATGTTTGCGTTGTCAACCAACACATTGAGGTTGATCTCCAACGAGCCATCGGTGTTGTCGAGGATCACTCCATTGGAGCCCTCGATGCTCGCGGCACGCGTGCGCGGGGATACCTCAGCCGTGGCCGCTGCAAGAGCGGTTTCAGGGAGCAGGTCCTCATCACCAGCCGACATAGTGCCGTCGTCGACGGGCGTTGTGCCGATGGAGTAGTCGCCAGCCCAGTTGTCATCCAGGTCGGCCTCGCCTCCAGGTCCTGCGATAGACATGTAGCCAACGGCTCCGTGGAACAGAATATTGCCCTCGGGGAAGTCGCCGAGAACTACGGATCCGAAGCCAACGCCAGAGGCACCGTCAATGGTCAAGGCGAGAGCCTTAGCCACGAACGTCTGCTTGAGCGTGTGCACGACGAGTGGATCGCCGCGAGTATGAGAGCGGGGAAGTCCTTTGCCCATTTTGGCCTCCTATAGCCTTTGTGTTGGAGCAGAGAGGAAGTGGGGGCGATCGGCCCCCATCAACTCTATGCCTCGCGGGTGACCAGTCGGGCGAACTTGATCTGCTTCCGCTCGGGGAAGACGCGGTTCCAAGAACCAGCGTTGTTCAGATCGTTGGCGCCAGTGCCGTTGCCAGGACCACCGTTGGGGGAGGTGCCGGTGTAGGCGTGACCATTCGGGTGCAGGGACCATTGGACGCGGGAGTACAGGATCTCCTGGCCTCCACCGTTGCCACCACCAGCCTCACGCTCGACCTCGGTGGGAACCTTGGGAGAGCCAACGCCGAGACGAAGGGCACCAGCGCCAAACAGCCACGTGTCATACACGTTGCCGGCTGACGGCATGCCATCGTCGATGATGACCTCTCGGCCGAGGAAGGTAGGAATTTGCACCTCGCCGCGCGCATCCGGGATGAAGTCGATCAGGTTGTTCTTCTGCATCCGGTTGAACACAACGGAGTGGACCATAACGGCCACAAGGTCCTGCATGCTGTCGCCCATCGTGACGGCGGCGTCGAGGAACGCCTCAGCGGAGAAGTCCGTAACACCGGCAATGTAGCCAACACCGGAGATGTCGTTCTCGTAGTCGCCAGCGTCATTCGAGACGTTGTCCTTGATGACACCGTTCTGAGTGGCAACAAAGACCGCCTGCATACGCCGCGTCCAGTAGAACGCAACTCGGTTGGCAATGGCAGCCATCGGATCCGTACCGGCCAAAGCCGAGGTGAGATCCGCAGAACTCCAGGAGTTATTCCGGCTGAGCCGAACAGCAACTTCCTGATCCGTCTGGATCTTGAGTGGATCAGGCTTGGCCGTGCCACCAGTGAACTCGTCAATGGCGGTATCGGTGGACACCCGATCGGTGTCATTGTCCAGATCGCGGAACGACGGGACGTTGAAGGTAAGACCGCCGCCAGCGAGCAACGTGTCCATGAAGGGGTCACGCACGACAATGCCAGACTGGATGAGACGAACTTTCTCCTCCGTGAGCTGTTGCACGTACGGCGTGAAAATCTCGGGGACAACTACGTCCGCGATTTGGGTAATGGGGCCTGCGGCCATGATGTCGGTCCTTTCCTTGTTAGACCTGGCTCAAATTTGAAAAAATTTAGAACCGAGCGCCATGGCCAGTTCCGAAGAGACGTCCCTCATGGGACGTCTCTCATCTCGTTATAGTCAAAGTTCCTGCGGCTGGCAAACTATTTCTGTGCAGGAGCGGCTGGCATTTGACCGCCGACCTTGCTGCCGGCAGACTTGGCCATCACTTCGGCCTTGTCGACACCTTGATCACGGACAACCTTGCCCTGGTTTGTCATGTTCCAGTGCTCACGAGACCACGGATTATCGGTGAAGCCACCACCGCTTCCGGAGCCCTTTGCGCCGCCGCCTTCACTTGCGGGCCACCAATGGGCTCGCTTGGCCTGCATGTCGCCGAGCCACGTCTCTGGATCGAGACCGGGAAGGACGCCCACATTGTTCTTGGTGAGGATCTTGCCAGTGTCGTCGACTTCGAAGACCCGCTCGCTGAGAATGAGCACATCCTCCATGGCGGAGGGAATGACCTTGGCCTTGGTGGCCGCCTCACGCACCGCATCAGAGATGGTGCGGTTGACAGAGACAGTCTCATGCTCTTTGTTCTTGGTGGTGAGGAGAGCATTGTCCTCCATGGACTTGTCCAACTTGAGCTGGATGGGATTAACCTGCGAGGCAACACGCTGATCGACGAGCTCGGCGATCTTGCCTTCGTCGAGACCCTGCTTGCCCTCTGCCTCCAGCGCCTCGATCTTGGTGCGGGACTCCAGGAGCTCAGCGGCGTCCTTGGTCACCTGCTCATGGTCCATCTCGGCCCAGGGCTTGAACTTGTCACGGACCTCTTTGTGCTCGTCACGTTCCTTGCTGAGGGCAGTGGTGAGTCGATCGATGTCGCCCTGTGTCTTCATGCCTTCGACCCCAGTGATTTCCCACTTCCCGTCTTTCTCTTCGTACAATTCGCGGTGGGCCTCGGGGATGTCTTCTTGCTTGTCGTAAATAGCTTGTAACAGCGCCATGGCTGGCTCCTTTCAGACTGGCCGAGGATCATTCCACAGCCCTGCCTACACATTGCAGGCAGTAGTGTTCCCCCAGATTTTTAAGACGCCTGGGGGACCGCGTCAATTGGTTGCAGGAGCGGGATTTGAACCCGCGACCTTCTAGTTATGAGCCAGACGAGCTACCGAACTGCTCCATCCTGCGCTATACGTCTGCGAGGTCCGCGGAGCCGACGATCATCGTCTCCCAGAACTTCCGGATATTGAAGGCCGCGTCGAATGACCGCATTCCGTTGTGAGTCAGGAACTTCAGAAGGACATCCTCCATTGACTCGGCGAGGCAATCAACCGTGCCTTGGAGCGTGTGAACGCCCGTACCTGCATCGGTCAAAGTGACCGCCGTGCCAGCCTCCGCAAGAGCGCGGGTGGTGGCGAAACTGAAGGTGTCGTCCGTCAGGCGGATGATGAAGTAGTCCGTGCCGTCTGCACCGCCAGTGAGTAGTGCACCACTTGCGACGATGGTCGAATCGATGGAAGCGATGTCGATGGCATCGCCGATCGCGGAGTCGAGATCCTTGGACGTGATCGTCAGAATGGCGGCGGCACCCAAGGCACCCATGGAGGTTACTTCAGCCTCCACCAGTGGGTTCTTGACTGTGGCCGGATCGTAGGTCGAGGATCCACCCGGCTGACGCTGGGTGATGGCCTGTGCGAGATTGGCCATTGTGTGGGCGTCGACAGCGGTCACGTCCACGTCGCCGTCGGCGGCGGGAGCGGCTTCGAAGGTATAGGTCTTGCCGTTGATCACGGCCACATCAGTAGCAATGACGGTGGTGCCGGTCAGCGTGCCGGTGGAAGCCAGCGATTCGACGAGGCCAGCCGGTGCGTCGGCGTTGTTGGTCTGGATCTTGAACGGTCCAGCACCGGTCTCGAGACCGTGGGCCGTGGCGGTGAGGATGTCGCCGGAGCTCCGAACGAACTCCTTGGCTGGACCATTGATTATCTTGGGTCCGCCCATGGCGGTAATGAAAAGCGCTTTGGTGGTCATGGTGAGACCCCTTTCTGCAGAGTGGTGTTGGCAAAGATGATCATCAAGGGTTTGTATACCCCACCTCTTGACCGGAGGCAAGTCAAGTCGTCAGGGGCAGTCTGTAAGTTTCTCACCATTCTTAGTGAAGCGTGCCGACCGCCAGGTCAACAGCTCTGTACCATTGCGATAATCATCCATAATTCTTACCACCAGGAACAACATGCAAAATCTGGGGTCGCTGGTATTGATTTGCATCACCGACTCTACCCGCACAAACTCGGTGTGTAATGGCTGGAATCCAAAGATCCTGCCATCGAAGCACCTGGTGTTCAGGTCAGACATAACACCAGCATACTCCTGACCATCCTGGTTGCCGATAGAAGCCTTGACGCGGTTGACACCGTCGTCATCAGACAATTCGCAGAAGCCAGTTGTTCGTCCAGGCGTACCAATCTCTGCAACGAAGTAACCCAGCTCCTGGGAATGAGCCTTGTGCCCAAAGGGCAGGCTCACAACGAGAAACACAAGACCCACCACAAGAGCCACGAGAAGGGTGAATCTGATTGCGAACGAGATCATAGAAAATCCTCCGATTTGAGACCAGCCGCCTTGAAGGCCGACTTGTCCGAGACAGCGAGCTCTTTCAATGTCAACTGCCGACCGCTCTGATCGACAAACTCATCCAACTTTAGTCCACCACGACGGAACAGCCTACCCCTGGTCTGACCGAGCACGTCGTCCTGAAATGCGGCGCTCTGCCTACCCAACCACTGCTGGTATGTGACCTTGGCTGGAACCTGGCCTATGAGCTCCCGCTTACGGGTGCGGTGGAAGGTGTCAAACCGGCCCTTGGTGCCACGCGGCAGGCTGGAGCGGCTGGTAGCCTTGGCCAGTCCCTCCTTCTTCGTGAACTCCCGCAGCAGCCCCTCGTCGGTGACGGGCTTGGATGGTCGAGAGCCGATGACCTTGTCGTCGAGGATAGCGATCCTGAGACTTCGGCATGCTATGTGTACGGGTGGGTAGGGACCCTCGCCCAGGGCGAACCGGCTTCCGTCGAGGCTCTGGCAGATGGGTGTGGTCTTGTTGTCCAGGGTCGATACGTACAGCTCCTCATCGAACAGCTTAGGGTTGGTCTGGTAGAATGCCAGGCGGGCCTGGCCAGCCACACCATTGATGACGGTGCGAGTGATTGCCGCCGCGTTCCGGCGCGTAATCTCCGTCACGCCGTTGGTGCCGCGCAGCTTGGCGGTGCCGACGATGCGACGTGCGATGTCGTCAGAGCTCTCGCCCTGCGTCATGCCAATCTTGATCTGCTCTTCGATGCGCCGAATGTCGGCGACACGTATCTTGCTCGCCCATTCCTTCAGGGTGTTGCCTTGGAACGGGCGGCTGGTGACGATGGAGCGCAGTAGCGCCTCAGACGGCAACCGGGTGTTCAGTACCACCGGCACCACGGTCTTCAACGCTCCCGCTGTGAACGCTACCTCTGCCTGGGCGAGGGCGCGAAGCTCTTCGGACCAAAGTGTCTCGACCTCTTTCCACGCGGCAGCACGCGTAGTCTTGAGAGACTTGATGAGGATGTTGACACGCTTTAGCGCGGCGGGTGTATTGATGCCTGTGTGGCCTCGGAGCCGGAGCCTCGTGCGGTCGGCTATGTCCTGCTCGGTGGCGTCCAACAACTTCAGGATCTTCCGGCGCAGGCTCTTGTCGAATCGCAGCAGGCCGATCTGGTGCCGAATGAGCGCGTCGAAGAACTCGTCGTTGGCGGTCTGGATGCCCTTGGGGAGCTGTCTCTTAGGATCGAGGGGCATCTACTCGTCCCGCCAGCCGATTTTGCGCAGAGTTGTGCTGGCATTGGCCACCACCATGCCATAGTCATGGCACACGATCCGGCCACGGAACCGTCCATAGTTGGAACGCTTGGTATCGGAAAGAAAGCTGGGCATTCGATCGGGAAATTTCTCCACAGGCGTTGTCCGATATTGCAACAGGATTGTCCCGCACGGCGAAATCGACTCACATGGAGCCAGCCAGCGGCGCACGTCCTTCACCTCACTCCACGCCTGCCAGAACTCCCACTCCAACACGTTCTGAAAACTCTCGGAAGGTGTCTCGATCTTGACAACCAGGTCCGGCCTGATATTGCAGGCGTACACGGCGCGAGCTATGCCTGCACCGAGTTTGTCGCCACAGATCAGGTGAAACAGATCCCGATTGATGGTATTGTTGAAATAGTCGTATGCGTTTGGGTCAGGCATTAGGTGGTGCGCGCTGAGCTGATGCGGGTCCGCTTGATGGACCAGTTGCCACGTACAAGGTCGGCCTCGTACATGTTGCGTTTTCCATCGTCTATCTTCTTCATCAGAATGGCCCAGCCGGTATCATCCCCTGGAGCGTAGATCTCTCTGATGAAGGTGCCCTTGTCAATGTGTCGGCCATCCAGGATGAACTCCCAGTCATAGTCGTTTGAACCCCATGGCAGGTCCAGCTCTGAGCTGGCGTATTTTCCCTCCGCCGCCAACTGCTCAAGAGTAACCAGGGGTGCGAGTCCCGGTATGAAATGGGATGCGAGGGTGGCGGTAGGTAGAGCCACTACGGCGGCGCTGCCAGCGAGAGTGCCCTTTAGAACGTCGCGTCGATTTACATCAGTCATGATTTGCTCCTCAGCAAATGGGTTGGTATTTAGTCCTCCAGCGCCGCCGTTACAACAGCGAGCAGCTCGATGACGGTGTGTGCGTCGCCGTTCTTCATGCGGATACGCGTCTTGCCCTGCCGTTCCTCGAGTGAAGACACGTCGGCCGGATTGATGCGGATCTTGTCGCCGTCGTCCTGTTCGAACTCGATGAACTCAACGATTGGCATGGTAGACCCTCCGCCGCCAAACATCTGTGTCATCATGGCTCTCAGAAGCTGCAGCTCCCGTGAAATTTTCACTGCAAATCATCTACTAGCCGCCCCCGTCCTCCGGGCCAGTCTCCTCGTCCTCAATTGGACCCGGCGCGTCGGTGCCGATGCTCAACATCAGCTCGGCGTCTTTCTCCAGCTCCGCCAGCTCCTCCTCAAACGTCAACTTGGTAAGATCCTTCTCCGACATCTGGTCGTGTATGGTGCGGAGGCTCAGCGGAGCTCCCATGCCCTTGGCCGTCGCCAGCTCCAGCAGCGACCGGGAGGCGAGCTCGTCGCCAGCGAAGTCGAGGTTCGGTGTGACCTTGACCTCCTCCGGGTTGGCACCTAGCCACTCGGCTGCAATTTGGAGCAGCTGTTGAAGGCCGAAGGCACCGGCGAGGGCTATCTGATTCAGAGTGGCCGTCCTTGCTGCCACTCTGATCTTCAGAGCGTCCCCACTTTCCTTCTCACGTGAGTCAGAGTCCAACAGGGCTCCGCCTTTCTGATCGGCGGCGGCTCGGTCATTCTCAAGAGACTGTCGCATCTCGATCAGACCCATCGAGTTGACACCGATGTACTTGGCGTCGCCTCCAATGGGGAGATTGATGGATGCGTTGGCTCCCGTCCGTCGTTGCTCTTCGGTGGTATCCCCGATGACGACCAGGGTATCTTGACCCTGCATGAACAGCGCTTGGCGATAATCTGCCTCACCGCGATAAATGGCCAGCGCCAAATTGGCAAGGCCCAGGAGGGGCGGCTTGTCTGGCTGCGGGACCACGTCCTTCGCGTTGACAAAGACGAAGGGGATCTTGTCAAGAGTATTGCCGGCGATGGACGGCGTGACCAGGTCGGCGGCTGTGAAGGCGGTATCGTTGTCGTCGAAGAGGGCTACCCGATAAACACCCTCACCCTTGGGCTGGTTGGTGTCTGGATCACCGAGGATCAGCACCCGTGTCTTGTTCTCAAACTCCCATTCGAAGTCCATCTTGCGCTCGAACTCGCTCTCGTTCAGGGACACCATGTTGAGGTTCTGCGCGACAAGCACTTCGCGCCGTCCATCGTCCCAGTTGAGAATGTCCTGTGCCTTGTATATCGCGATGTAGGGCTTCACGCTGCCAATCACTGCCACGCCCGGAAGATCCAGCAACAGGCCGACGCGTCCGTCGATGAGTTGGCCCTCGTTGATGCGCCGAAGCAGCATCTCCATGCTCTCGCTGTGCACCGTCGCATTGTCCCGCATAGGCTCGAGCGCGGCGGGCAGGTCAATCTTGGGTGGCTTGTGGTGCATCACACCGATCATAGCCTCGACCGCGTCGTTCACGACAGACGGATAGAAGGCTCGTCTCAGGTAGGCGTCGTACGCGGCGCGTCCCTCCTGACCCGAGTTCATACCGTCTTGCCGCTGGCCACTGGTCGTGGGCAGATAGGTCTCGCGGTTTTCCTTGATCGTGCGTTCACCGGCGTTGGTGTGACCCATTAGGATCCAGTCCGGAAGGAACGCCGCGTATGTGGGGTGCTTGCTGTCAGCAGCCATTGATATCACCCTGTACTGGCTTCCTGGGGATTGGCATGCCATCAGCGTAGCCGGGGAACTCGATCCAGCCTATTGGTCTGCCGATGATGATTGGTCGTTCCATCATCCGCCGGTCTCGCGGGCGATCATGCCAAAGTCTCCGCCAGTGATGAAGCCGCCGAACTCGCGGGCGATCATCGTCTCTGTCGAAATTTCAAAGTCAATGCCGCCACGCTCTGTCGCCGAAGGGTCTGGGAACTTGGGCCACTGTGCCATGGAAGTCTCCTCTGTGAGATCAGTGCATCTTAGGGTGGATTGCACTGGAAGACAAATCAATACATGCCGGTAGTTCTGCCGCTGGTGGCGCGTTGGGTGGCGGCGCGGATGCGGTAGCGGACCTCGTCTCCGATGTGGTCCTCGGAGTTCGTGTCAATGTCATCCATGTCGTTCTCCTTGCGCGGAAGGGCTGGCACGGTGCGAATGAACTGGTCGCACGTGTCAAACACGAACAGGCCGGGGTGCTCCCGTGGTTTGCCGTCCTTGTTCGGCCGGGCCTGAGACATGACCTTGCGCACCATCTCCCAGCCCGTTCTCCGAGATCCGGGCCGCTTGTCTGCCGCGTGCCAGTGGATACCCTTGTACATCTTGTCGCCGATGCGTACCGGCTTGGACATGTCGGCACCAACGCTCATGCCGTTTTCGACACCGAAGATGGCGCTGTCGGCCGGACCCGGTTTGACACGGTCATGTAGGCCCCAGGCCAGCTGCCGCTCAACAATGCCCTTGGCAATGTCAACAGCCAGCATGGTGAGGCCCTTGTTGGGCCGTCCATTCCAACCGTACCACTCTGCAATGCGGAACAGGTCGCCGCGCACGGTGGACCTGTATTTGCCGTCCTTGAGACGGATGTCAGAGCCGTCACTCTCGGCCCACCACCCCACACTGAACGGCGCGCTGGAGCCCCAATCGAAGGACCTGTCGATGCGCCAGCCATAGGGAATATGGAACGGTGCGACGATATTCACGGCTGGGTCCCACACGTCGCCGAACATGCCACCCGTGACGATCTCCCAGCTGCCCGATTGCCATGCCTTGGCCATCTCGGGATTGGCCGCCGCCGCCGCCAGCGTTTGACGGTAGTTCGGATCAGCGTCGAGGAGTATCTTGTTCTCCTTGAGATGGCCGTGGATGGCGACGCGGGGTGGCTCGACGTTGCCCTGTTGGTCGGTGGCGTCGAGGATGGTGATGGTTTTCCACCACTCGCCATGCAATTTGAACCTGTCCTTGATCCAGTGGTGGCCGACGCCGTAGGGGTTGGTGTTGGCGCGGATCATACGAGGAACGCCCTTGGTGGAGGACCGGCAGCAGGCCATCATGGACTTGTAGCACTGGTCGTCGGCCCAGTTAGCCAGTTCCTCCCAGCCAATGAAGGGATACTCGTGGCCGTGATAGTTCCAATAATCGGTGGGACGCGCCATGTGCCGCAACAGGAGCACCTCGCCGGTGGGCCACTCCCAGAGCATCTTGGAGCGATTGAACTTGGCGTCCGGGAACATCTGGCGGAACCATTTTTCGGTCTTCGCCTGGACATCGGCCAGCTGCGGGTAGGTCTGCCGGAAGATGATGCCGCGCCAGGCGCTGCCGTGACCCTGGCCAACGTGCATGGCGAAGGCCATGATGAGGGCGTCGGTTTTGCCGGGACCTCGTGTGCCATGGTACAGCGCCTCGAACAGCTCACACTTCATGAAGGTGTTCTGGCTGCCATTCTGAGGTGACCATGTGACCGGCTTGCCACCGATCCGTTTGACCGGGACGATCTCCTCCTTGAGCGTCGCCTCCTTGAGCTTGAGCTCGAACTCCTCGCGCTCGGCCTTGGTCGGTGCGTGGACGCCTCTGTCCGCTACGGTTGTGTCCATGTTCCTGAGAGAGTTGATATTGGCAAATCTCAAAATATTTTAGCGCGGGGTTTGGTGTTTTGGCAAGGGGGCTCGTCACCCGGTTGGGGGAGGGGGTCATTTGGATCCATGCTGTGGGTGGTGGGGGGACTCCACGCAATAAAAGTGGGGTCCACCACCCGTTCCTCCCCCCCACCCCTTAAATACGCATAAAATGTATTGACAAATCACCAATGGCCTTCCCAGGGAATACATCACAACATCATGTCATGATAATGTGACGTATTTTATCAATCACTCACTGATACATTTGTCAGGTATTTATCAATGGTTCGCTGGGAGATATGTGACGTATTTTAGACAAATGAATGAGAGAAATGCCCGCGATATGCGGGCATCCCCCTCCTTGGTTAACGAGCTATTTACCCTATGAAAATTTCACAGGAACTTTGGGTTCCATGCCCTTGTCCGATTTTTCGTCGGTCCAAAGCAATGCTCCATATAAGGTTAATGCAACCTCGGCCGTAACGTCGGAAATTTTCAGCTTGCAAAAACCGTCGGGGTGGTACCACTGCGTGGCCTCGATTTCCCAGCCAATTCCGCCCATGAGGCCTGGCTCCAGCTGGCGGTACTCCACCAGAACGTGAATTTCCTCGTTAAGAACTTTGGCGTCGGCCTGCCGCTCGGTTAGGCCGACCGACCCTACCTTGTAACCGCGTTTGGTGCGCCTTAAAACTGCAAACATTTGCTTTTCCTTCCGTTTTGGAATTCTCAGTTTAGCCCCAATTCCTTAACAAACCGTAAACGGCCTAGCGAAACCCGTAAATTGGTACCACCTTGCGGGCCTTGGCTTTTTCTATACGCTTTATTAACGCTTCCAACTTCCGGCGCGCGGTGGTGTCCTGAACTTCGATTTTAATTTTGGCGGCCATTTTTGTTTACCCTTCCGTGGTTAACTTTCTCAGTATAACGCCAATTCGCTAACAGACCGTTAACGCGGCAAAGAAAATTTAGAACGGCAACGCGGCCAGGGTAGCAGCGATTTTTTCCAGGGTAAGCGCCAGCGCCACAACGGCGGGCGCGGCAAAAAGGGCAACGGCGGTAGCACCAACAGCGGGGATAAGTAAGATTTTCATTTTGTTTCCTTCCGTTTTGGAATTCTCAGTTTAGCTCCAATTCCTTAACAAACCGTAAACGCCGGGCGATTATTTTCGCCCGGCATTTTAGACGGTTTTAAGCAAAAGGCTCGGAAGCCGGGAGAAATTCCGCGTAGGGAAACAGCGGCCCCGAAGTAACGCGGGTAGAGCAGCCGGGGCGACACAGCGCCAGCAGGTCAAAGGCCGAACCGAACGGGGCGGAAATTTCCCAGGCCCAACCGTCGGTAGTTTTAACAGAAACAAAGATTTCATTTTCGTAAATATCTACGGAAATAATATCTAAAATTTTAGGGAAAACACGCATTTAACTAGACCCCGCTAAAGTAAAAAGGCGTTTAACCGCGCCCGACCTTTAACATTTTAACCGGAAATACTTAACAAGTAGTTAAGGCCCCGAAAATAAAACGCGGCCCGCCGCGTTTTCAACTTTCCGTGTAAAAACAACAGCGTACGACGCGATCATAAGTTAATAGATCGTTAAATGATCGCGGTTTTCAACTTTCCGTGTAAAAACAACAGCGTACGACGCGATCATAAGTTAATAGATCGTTAAATGATCGCGGCCGAGCGATTGATAAAATTTTAGCCTTATTTTATGGACCTCCCTGGTCGCCGGGCATTTTAGATAAATACGCCAGGGATTTTGCTAGTTTTTCTGCCAAGTTTTTGCTAGTTTTTCTGCCAAGTTCGCAAAGCGGCGGCGCGGCGGGGGGAGCCGGAACCGGAACCGGCCGACGGCAGCGGGGTAGCGCCACCGGCCGATCCGCGCCGGAACCCTAAAGGGGATCCGGCCAAGTGGGAAGTTCCCACTGGTACGTAACGCCCTGCTCCGGCGTCGTCGGATGCACCTGGATTATGGTCTTTTCCGGCATTACGTCCGCGACCACGATCCATTTGCCGCCTTCGTCGTCGCCGAGCTCCGCGATCCGGGGGCCGGTGCCCTCGACTCCGGCGAAGCAGTGCCAATCGTTCTCGCTGAAGGGGCGAAAATTGGCCTGCAGCACGTTCAAAATATTGGGACTCATTTTCTTTTCCTTCCGTGTTTCGATGCTGTCAGTATAGCCCCAATTCCTTAACAAACCGTTAACACCTGAGAATTATTATTGGTTGTAGGTTCAAAATGTGTAGGTTCAAAAATCGTGATTTAGTCGATAGGTTCGGATTTTAGCCTCGGGATAAATCGTCCCCTACGAGCAGACAATAATTTCCACCCGGCCAGCCGCAGCTGCGGCCATCAGGTCCTTGACCGCATCAAGCCAGAACCAGCGATCGGGAGCGCCGAAGGGTCCACCCTCGAGCACGTCGATCCAAGAGGCGGACCAACGGAGATGGTTCTCCGACAGAGTTACCAGGCCCAGGGGTTCACCATCAGCGTTGTGGATCTCCATGCTGGAGGGGTCTTCGTGTATGTGAATTGTGAACTTTTCCATTTCGATTTCCTTCCGTGTTTCGATGGTGTCAGTATATCGCCAATTCCTTAACAAACCGTTAACAGGATCAAGAAAAATGAACCACCCCATTAATTATTAATGACAGCAGCTGGCTCGCCTCAAAACGGGAAACCCCACCGCCCGGCGGAAGGTCCGGATGGTGGGGTCCCGTGGGGCCGATCGTATAAGCAGGGACCGATCGGCCGGGCCAGGTTGGGCGGAAGATCCCTCCCTAGCCTTGCAACTCAGCTTCGACCTCGACCAGGAATTGGTCGTTGATCGCGTAGAAGGCGGTGTCTAAGTCGTCCAACTTGTCAACGTAGTCCTCGTGAGCCTCGTCGTCCTCGCCGTAGTCCTTGAACGTCTCCCTTGCGCGCCGGAACCGTTCGAGCAGCGCCAGAACCTTCAGGCTGTTCTCGGTGTCAATCCGTTTCAGCAGCCGCTGCAGGTAGCCGATCACCTCGGAGCTGGCGTAGCCGTTGCCGTCCCACTGGCCGAAACCGCCGTTGCAAACCTGGTAGTTGAAGTTGCCGGTGAAAACCGCGAGCCGCTCCTTGGCGTCCAGTTGGTCGTAGAAATCCTGCTTGGACCAGTTGTTGTCCTCTGACTGCCAGCGATCGTAGGCGCGGTCCATAAGCTCTTGGTGTCTGTCGGTCATGTTCTGTTCCTTCCGTGTTTCGATGGTGTCAGTATACCACCGAAACATTAACAAATGGTTTATTCATCCAAAGAATTTACGACTTCTGCGGCCCGCTCGTTGGCGTAGATCGTGTCCTCGACCGGAACCGCGAACACGTCGAAGCAACGATGGGAGGTCTCGACGATGATCACGTACAGCTGTGCCTCGGTGTCGGTGCGGTAGACCACGTGGGTCGGCGAGTAGGCGTAGGGGGAGGGGATGTCCGTCCGGGGAATGTAGCCGAACGTGCGCGCCTCACCGTTGAAGTCCACCAAGACGCCAGTGGCCAGAAACTGTGCGTGGCCAGTGTGGGAGCGGATGCGTTTGATGCGTTTCATGTTCTTTCCTTCCGGTGTTTCGATGGTGTCAGTATACCACCGAAACCTTAACAAATGGTTTACAGTTCGGCGGAAAGGTATCCGCCGGTGTCATCTAATTTCAAGCCATGCTTCCGGGCAAGACCCATCAGCTCGGCCTCGGACGCAAGCAAGGTAAGGGTCTTCCGCTCGGTGCGAATGCGACCGTTTACGTCGACCGAACGAACCAACCATCCGTTGATCCGGGAATCGAGCCAAAGTTTTGTGCGCTGGATCATGTTCTTTCCTTCCGTGTTTCGATGGTGTCAGTATACCACCGAAACCTTAAGAGATCGTTAACTCGCCGATCTTTTCTCTTTCCGTTTAGTTGACAGCGAGCCAGTGGGCGACGGTCTTGCGGGTGCGGAAACTGAGGGACAGAGTCTTTCCACCCACCCGCGCACCGGACCAGCGTTTGGTTTCGCCCGACTGCCAGACCGAGCCAATTACGCTGCCGTTGTGCCGGACCACGTAGCCATTGAGCGCGCGCTCAAACTTTAGGTCGGCGGTGAGGTTCAATGCTTCAGAGGTCGTGAGGGTCATAACTTTCTTTCCTTCCGTGTTTCGATGCTGTCAGTTTAGCACCGAAACCTTAACAAATGGTTTACATCCCCAACTTTCTTGCATCGGCGACCAGCCGGGCGATCGTCCGGTCCCTGGCCGATACCGATAGTGGTTTTCCGTCCTCGGCGCGAATGTGCGGCCCAGGGTACCCGGTGGGGTCCTCCGGGTCGGCCATTTGAAAGGTAAATATACCCTTAACCTCGTCGTGGATCACGAACGGAGCGCTCCGGTCCCCGACGCAATATTCGGGGAGCCGATCCCAGCCGACGTTCTTGGCGTTTTCCGGTGTGTTGGTGTAAACGGTCATTTTGTTTCCTTCCGTGTTTCGATGGTACCAGTTTAGCGGCAATTCCTTAACAAACCGTTAACAGGGTCAAGAAAGTTTTCCTCCTTTCCACCACCTCCCCCACCCTTCTTGGGTGGGACCATTTTACGCCGAGCCGGGTAAAGGAATCGTTAACACTGAGACGAATATCTCAAAATAAATCGCTTGTGGCCTCTGTCATTAATAATTAATGAGAACGGCCAGGGCCGACCACCCCACCACCACCGACCCCCACCCTTCTTGGGTGGGCTCATTCTAGCCCGGCTCTCATTAATTTTCCGTAAAGATCGACGCGAATATTTCAGAAAAGATCGCTTGTGGCCGACGCCATTAATTATTAATGAGAGCAGAGCCATAAAATTCTGCCGGCATTTTCCGCATTTTTCTGCCGGCATTTTCCGCATTTTTTGCCGGCATCGCAGAGCGGGGTTCGCGGTGGGGCCGGGGCCGGGGGGTCAGGAGGGCCGGGGCGGCTGGTCTCTGGCCTCTGGACACCGGACGGGGGCCTCTCTGCTTTGGTGACAAGGGCCAGGGGCCAGGGGCCAGAGTCAAGGCGACCTCGGCCAGGGCCGAGCGTCTTGACTCTGCACCACCACCTCCCCCGCCCTCTATGGGAGGGAAGAGTATACGCCCCACCGGGTTAATTTTCCGTAAAGACTTGAGAAAATATACCTGCGGCGTGGCAAATAAATCGCTTGGTTAATGGATATGGTTAATTTGGCTGAGTCAGGAGTCAGGGACCTCCTAGGTCTCTGGATCCTGTTTCCTTGGGTCATGACAGATGGACCCCTCGAGAGGTCAATCAGTCATGGTCATGATGGTTCGAGATGTAGGTTCAAAATGTGTAGGTTCAAAAATCGTGATTTAGTCGATAGGTTCGGATTTGGGATGTAGAGAAAATCGTGATTCTAGAGATCACGGTTTTCACTACGCGTCACTACCGCTGCAAGGACAGGGCTCTGGAGGCCAGAGCCCTGATCAAGTGCCATCCTCGTTAGGTCGTTCGCGCGTTAGGTTCAGCTCCTCCTGCTCGGCGATCCAGTCCTCCGGTGACATGTGGCCGGGGGCCAGCAAGACACCGGTGTTGACCTGGATATTGGTGCTCGGCGCGTTCTCCCTGTACGAAGGGTCAACACGCTTGGCCTCCATCTGCAGGATGCCGGGGAAGTATATGGTCTTGTGGCCGATGATCTCGGTGCCTTCCTTGGTCTTGGAGATGATGGGCTCGTCCTTGCCGAGGACGGCGAAATCATGCACATGGCTGCGAATGTAGTCGCGATAGGTCTCGCGCGCTTCCATCATGGCCTCTGCGAAGTCAGGATCGTTGTCGGCATGGTCGCGCACCGTCTGCATGCACACGCCTGCCGCCTTGGCCGAGGCTCCCAGCTGATCGGTCTTGGCCAGGTGCTGCAGGAAGGTGTTCTTGGCGTCGTCGTCGAACTTGACTCGCGCGGCCTGGAGGGTTGAGCGCCAGTTTGCCATGTCGGAACCGTTCCTGGAGGCTAGGCTCTTGGCCTTGGTGCCGCCGCTGCGCTTGAGAAACTTACCCATGTCATGGTCCGGTGTCAGTACTCGCGCGCTCGCACGCGATGATTTGCCAAGCTTAGCAGCCCGCGCCCATCCCGTAAAGCCCAGGGAGACCCGGCCATCCCCAAACTCAACCTATTCGTCAAACTCAACCTATAATCTTGTCTTTTGGCCAGGTTGAGTCGCTGCAAACCTCCTATAGCCCTTCCATCCCTCAACTAACTCAACTCCCTTAACTTAAATATATATATATATAAGTAGAGGGACTCCAGCGCCGCCAGGACGCCCTGGGCCAAAATACCCCTGCGAATTATTTTTGGACGAGTTAGTCGAGCGAGTTGAGCGATTTCTCTTAACTGATTCATCTGTCAACACAATACAGCACTCAACCTGGCCAGAAGACAACTCCGAAGTCGAGTCGAAAGCCCCGAAGTTGAGCGAAACTCGTCGCACGACACTAAATTACATGATTTCGCGCCCAGA
>SDBT01004375.1_pt1 | contig 24042 bp, 20 predicted proteins | sample 2277101 | NCBI WGS metagenome assembly SDBT01 (sample SAMN10404973, study PRJNA504765) | marine sediment metagenome | isolation source: marine sediment core GS10_PC15, 103 cmbsf | place: Arctic Ocean: Southern Knipovich Ridge | collected 2010 | reverse complement strand
GGTGTATGTTATGGGCAACGCAGCCGGCAGACCTCTCATCAACGCGGTCGGCAGGCCCCGTGTTGTTGTCAATGGCACATGTCTTGATTTTCTCGCCGAGTCCTTCATGGCCGGCGACCCGCATAAGGGTGGTGGTTTTGTGATTCTCAACGGCATCGAGTTTGACTACCAGGGTAACATTAAGGAATTGGAAAGCCCCTATCCGGGGTCGAACCTGTTTTCCCTCGCTTCAGGAGGGGCAATTTTCGTTCGTGACCCGCACCACAAACTTGTGACTGAACAACTCAACGGCGGAAAATTCGCAGAGGTCAGCCAGGCAGACTGGGAGTTGATCCTTCCTTATCTGCAGGCTAATGAGCGCTACTTTGGTATTTCTATCGAGCGCGACTTGCTCACGGTGGATGGGGCCGGCCGTTCACCCGGCCAGGTTTACAGGAAGGTGTATCCGGTGAAGTTAGCAGTGCTTGCCAAGGAATCAGTCCCGGAATAAGTTCTCGTGTTGGAGTTGACCTTATTTTAGAGGCAAAACTGAGACGCGTGTAAGATAGGCGAGCAACATGTTCTCAGGGAACCCTCGCTACTTTTTGTTGCCAACACAGTAAAGGTTGTCTGCGGTGCGAATAAAAAGACAGCCCCGGGCAATCGCAATCGAGGCGTACGCAGGTTCTCCGCCTAAGGCAATGCGGGAAAGGACCTCGAATTTTTCCGCACCGGCCGATAGTACGACAACCTCACCGTCTTCCCTGACACAATACATCTTACCATCGGCCGCTGTCAGCGAGGCGCGATAGGGTCCCCGGCCGCCGAGTTTGCCTTGCCACTTCTGCTTGCCCGTCTTCGCATCGAGGCAGGAAAGTTTCTTGCCCGATTCATCACCTGCCAGAACGTAGAACAGGCCCCGATAGTACAAAGGTGTGCTGCAATCCGGTGCCGGCCCGTCAAACGTCCAGACCACGTCAGCGTCTGAAAGTGTCCCTTTGCCGCCCGGTCGCAGGGCAACGACTCCTTCCCCCCGGGGCCTTACACAACACAAAAGGCCGCCGCCGAAGCCAAAGGTGGATACCTGCCGCCAATTATCTTCTTTGTCGGGGTTGCAGTCATAGCGCCAAAGTTCACGACCGGTCGCGGGCTCACGGCCGATGACATAATCACCCCCGATGGTAACAATCTCATAATTCTTGCCGCTCGGCACTAAAAGCGGCGAGCTGTACGCATCGAACGCTTCATCCACCGCGTTGGTTTTGCGCGACAGCTTTTTGATAGTCTTACCTGTTTTGGCATCGATGATGAGCATAAATGAATCGAGCGGTGTCTCGGGCCTGGGCGGGCGATATTCTTTTGGACGTCGTTGAATCAGCACGTACAGTTTTCCATCAACGTGCAGCGGGCTGGAGCTATAGCCGAACTTTATCGTGATGTTACCGTATTCGGACTGCAGATTGCGCGACCAGAGCACCTTGCCATCGTAATTTAGGCAGGCCAGGTCTCCGCTGCCAAAGAGAAAATATATATGCTTGCCGTCCGCCACCGGTGAAGGGGTGGCCATATTGTTGCGACGAATCCTCGCGAAGGCTGTGCCCAGCTTCTTGCGCCACAGTTCTTTACCTGTCTTTGCATCGATACAAAGGGCCAGGAGGTCTTTGCTGTCCTTATCGGTGGAACTGACGAAGACCTTGCCGCCACTGACAATCGGGGTGGCGGAACTTTCGCCGGGCAGCGGGCAAATCCACAGCATGTTCTCGGTCTTGCTGAACGTTGCGGGCAGATTTTGCTCTTCGCCGGCGCCGTTGTAGAAGGGCCCCCGCCAATGGGGCCAGTCCCCAGCCAAAGAGACGCCGGACAGCAACAAGATAATTAACCACGTCAAGATAATCGATTTTCGTATCATATCCTCTATCCTTAATTGTCATTCAAAACCAACAGAAAAACGGAGAGGGCGGGATTCGAACCCGCGGTACGGGCGTATACCCATACGACGGTTTAGCAAACCGTTGCCTTAAGCCGCTCGGCCACCTCTCCATGTTCCCAAAAAACAAACTTGTGGAAACTGTGAGACTGCGAGACCAAAACGCCGGTCGTCAAATATAGCGGGATTTTACAGAGGCAGAGCCAATATTGCAAGAAAATTACCAAACCAGATTCCTGATACTGTACAAGTAGCTCTGAGACTTGACATAGCAAGAGAGCTTAAATCACACGTCGCATATCGTAATTGCGTCTTTCAGCCCGGACAGGGCGTCGCGGGTCGGAATATATTCATGCGAGACGTAACCTTTGTAGCCGGTTTCGACGATGGCCTCCATGACCGCCGCGTAATTGACCTCCTGGGTGTTGTCAATTTCGTTGCGGCCCGGTACGCCAGCCGTGTGGTAATGACCGATGTAATCGGCATGCTCTTTGATTCGCCGGATAATATCGCCATCCATGATTTGAACATGATAGATATCGAACAGGAGCTTCATCCGGTCCGAGCCGACCTTCTTGATGATCTCGATGCAGTAATCGGTATGATCGCCCTGGTACCCGGGATGGCCTTTCATCTCTTCCGGATCGCGGCTGTTGAGTATCTCCAGGCAGAGATTCACGCCCTTCTTTTCGGCATGACCGATTATCTTTTTATACCCGTTCACACAGTTTTTAATGCCGTCTTCGGGGCTTATGGTCCCGGCGTCTGTTTGGGCGAAACCGGTAAAAGTTATAACGCTTGGAAAACCGGCCTCGGCATTGTTATCGATGGATTTGCGAATCTTTTCGATGCACATGGGCTGGTAGGCCGGATTATTCATCCCCTGGACAAACATATGGCTGCTCGTAAGGCCGCCGACGAGTCCGTACTTTTTGAGAATGTGCCAATCCGGAGGCTCGACCAGTCCTAAGGCCTTGCAACCGAGTTGTTTGGCGACCTGACACATCTGTTCGACACTCCAATATTTCTGATAGCACCAGTATGTCAGTGACTGGTTGATGCGGCCTTTTGTTGCGCTGGAAGATTCGGCGAGTCCGGCTGCGTGCTCAACAGATGCCGAAAAGGCAGTCGGCGCCATTGCGACTACTGCTGCGCCGGCGGCTCCCGTTAATAAATCCCGACGTGTAATATTATTTTTTTGTGCAGGCATTAATGGCCCCTTCGTTTAGTTACTCAAACTGACCGTTTCTGTTTTTAGACACGGATTAACACCGATTAACACTGTTTTTAAGAGCCTGGATTCCCGCCTTCGCGGGAATGACAATATTATGAAAAGGCTTTATCTATTTCCATTTGCATCGCCGGCGGACCAGACGATGGTCGCCGTGGCAATCGGTACAGTATTTGGTGTCCGGAAGCTTGCCAGCCAAAACGTCCTGGTGCGGGATGATATTGAGTTTGTCCTGGGGATGACATCCCATGCAGAACGGATTAATTGCTTCGGGCAAATACATAATCTCAGGAGCTGTACCGTTTCCGCCAGAAGCCCATGATTCATCGTCGATGTGGGCATCACTTTGACCATGACAATCCGCACAGCCAATGTCGGCCCGAGCGTGAACGACGGCAATATCCTCACTAATGTAGTTCATATGGCAGACATGACAGCGACTGTTATCTGACTCGGACCAACCCGATGATTCTGTAGGATTGTCCTCAAGCAGCAAAGGCTCATCTTCAAGCAGCAAGGGTTCATCCTCGAGCAGCAAGGGTTCATCCTCAAGCAGCAACGGTGCCTCATCATCCGCTACCGACTCCCGGCTGCTGTCTGAATTGTTTGCTCTATTTTGTTCACAGCTTGTTATGGCAATGAGTCCTATCGTCAGAATAAGCGCCCAGATAAGATACCTCATATTTTTTTTGCCCTTGTATTCAATAGTAAGCGGCCAAAAAGGTGCCTCTGCCGCTGCTCAACGGAAGCATTCGATGGGTCCGATGTTTTCGATTATACGTATTCCCAATCTCTGAGCCAGGCATAATTTGCAGGCAGATTTGCCATGCCTTCGGCGGTGGCTCTTTTCAGTGCGGCTTGCTCGGACGTATCGAGCTGGCGCCGCTCCTTAACGGCTTTGGCCACATTATCAACGTGCTCGACATGGCTCAGACCGGGAATGGGAATAATATCGGGATTTCGCAGGATATATCGCAAGGCAAGGCGAGCCATGCGATTGTCCTCGACAAAGTTGTCAGAACCCGGTTGACTGTTCCCTTTGAATATCGAACCGGCCGCGAAGGGCTTGATTCCAAAGGCACCGGTATTATGCTTTTTCAATACATCAAAAACCGTGTCTCTCGGGTCCTTCTTACTCATAGAGGTATAGGGAAAGAGGATCACGTCAAGCTGGCCGAACTCCTTGACCATCATCTGGATCCAGCGGCGGTCGTGCGAGGAAAAGCCGATGAACCGGGCCTTACCCTGCTTCTTGGCCTTCTCCAAAGCGTTAACAAGCTCGCAACAAGTGTTGAAGCTGTGTCGCCCGCCGCGTTCATGGGCGGTAACACGCCAAAGGTCGGTATACTCCTGTCCTGATTTTTTCAAGAGATTATCTAAGACTTCCAGCAGCTTCTTCGATGTGCGGTATGGTTCTTTGCGTATCTCTCGCTCGCAATCAGACAGGGCAAGGTACATCTTGTCACGACGCCCCTTAAGGGCCTTGGTGCAATACATCACTTCGAATTCACAGCAGGCGTCAATATAATTTATGCCGACTTCCATACACCTGGTGATGACATCTCTGCGATTTTTGTCGAAATCCCCCTTGCCGGTTTCACCGGTGTGTCCGCCCATGCAAACAGCAGATACCATCAGACCCGTCGAGCCAAGCCGGCGATACTCCATGTCCGGATTGTAATTGAGAATTTTTGAAGTGTCCACACTCTCCGGCGCCGAGGCGCTGCTTGAAGAACTTACTGCTGCGCCGATACCTGCGGCTCCTATGGCACTGATTGAAGTGTTCTTAATAAATTCTCTGCGATTGAGCACATTAAATCCTCCCAAACAAGTTAAAATCAAACATGGAAGTGAAACAAACTCCCAACAGTTTTTTTCGCATAGCTATCCAGCTCCAAACCAAGAGTTAGTCTCGGACTTGTGCGATTTACGGATTCTACCCAGCAATAAATCTATCGCAAAAGTGTGAGAAAGTCAAGCATTTTTCCAAAAACACTATTAAACGCAGCTTTCAGGGTTAATATTACTTTAGCTCATCGAAATCAATTCTGTAATCCGCCGGTTTCAGGCCTTTTTTGAAATCTCCGAAACCAAAGAAAGCCGGCTTGAACTTGCCAACCAAATCAACCTTTGCACAGCTGGGGATATCATCTTCCATTTTCAAACACCAGTAGCACGCATTTACAAAAAGGCGACGCAGCCCTTCGCTTTCAAAGTCAGGGGCCGCTCCCATTGTTGTAGTGAAAACGCGAGAGGTTTTTCCCTTGTCACCCGTGTATGACTTTATCCATGCAACCGGCATCATTTCCTTGTCGTTGTTCGGCGGACTGCCGGGCTTCATACCGCTCAGCACCCTGCCCATAATAACAGGTTTGCTGTCACCGCTGAGAGTTCCGACTTCATAAACGTCCGTCGGCCCCCAGATGTCCTCGCAACCACGAACTATAGGATTATTCTCCATTCCCTTGGCGATAACGCCACGTGTACTCTCGTCTCCGTGGTCGCCATGATGCGAGACCCACGTCTCACCCAGAACCTGCCGTCCGTAACCGCCCTTAAAATCGTCGGTGCCGCGACCGTATTTGAAATAAACGCTTTTGCTGTCCCTTTTGTATCTGAACGCATGTGTTGCGGTTCTTACCCCGATGATCGGCTTGCCGGAGTTGGTGTAATCGATAATGTACTTCATCTGCTCGTCAGGCAGCGCACGCATTCGCGTAAAAAGAACCATCAGGTCCGCTGTTTCAAGCGCCTCTAATCCCGGGATGTTATCAAGCACATTCGGATTGATCTGACCGGTTTTCTTGTCTATCGCAAAAAGAACCGTACACTTGAAACCGTGACGTACGGCTAAGATTTTCGCCATCGGCGGCATGGCTTCTTCCGAGCGGTATTCTTCATCGCCGGTAACAAAGACGATATGTTTGCCTTCGCCCGGCCCCTTAAAGCCATCATAGACGACCCACTGATCTGAAGCCAATGCATACGGCGCTGTTAGGCAAATGATCCCAGCCGCCAACATGATACAAAATGATATCAGCACCCGTTTCGTAAAGTCCATTGTTCTAACTCCTTTCCTTATCTTCGCTGTTAATGCCGCTTTAAAAATCTTTTCGGATAAATTTTTTTTGACGCTCACCCGAGCAGAAAGATTATAGCATAAGTCATTGACTTTTCAAGTTTTTAACAATAGAATATATGTGCTGTATAATGTAAAAGGAGCCAAGTCATGAACGGTACTACGCGTCGGGAATTTATGAAACGGGCGACGGGGGTGTGCGCGGCAGCTTTTCTTCCAATCGGCACAACTTACGCCGACAGTGGTATGCCTACGAGGCCGTTAGGCAGGACCGGCGAAAGAGTGTCCTTATTAGGTCTTGGCGGCAGAGCGGAAGAGATTATGGGCCGCGCGCTTAGAGACGGCTATCGTAAGAAGGTGTTTTTGATGACCAAGCATCACGGCCGTGATAAGAAAACGGCGCTGCAGCATCTTGATGACAGCCTGCGGCGTTTGCAGACCGATGTAATCGACCTGTGGCAGTTTCACGAGGTCGTTTATCCGAAGGATCCTGAGATGATCTTCACCATGGGCGGAATTGAAGCTGCCCGCCAGGCCAAAAAGGCCGGCAAGGTTCGCTACATTGGTTTTACCGGGCACAAGGACCCTGAGTTTTTCAAGGACATGTTGAGTCGCGATTTTGAATGGGACGCGGCGCAGATGCCGGTTAATGTGTTTGATGCGCACTTTAAAAGCTTTGCCAGGGAGATTCTGCCTATACTGCGCAAGCGAAATATCGGCGCAATTGCTATGAAGAGCCTGGCGTGTCGCTTCGTAATGCGCGCCGATGTGTGCAATGTTGCAGAAGCGATAAACTACGTGTTAAGTCAACCAATCGATATTTTAGTGTCAGGGATGCGGACGATTGAGGAACTTGAGATGAATGTGCAATTAGCGAGAAATTTCAGGCCGATGACGTGCAGCCGGCAAAAGGCCCTGCTTGAAAGAACAAGGAAAATCGCCCTGACCGGAGAGTATGAGCCTTTCAAGACGACGCGGCACTTTGACGGCCGCCTCAGTAAGAAACTGCACGGCATACCCTTAGACCGCTGAGAAACTCTTTTCGAAAAACATTTCTCGATGCTTATCAATGTAGGAAAGATCAGGATAAATCATTGACTTTTCCGGTTTTGAACAATATAATGTGTGCGCTGTATGAAAGGGTGTGTATATTTTTTGCATATAAAAGTATTGGGAATAATGTTATGCACAGAAACGTGTGTTTTTTGCTCTCTGTTATCTTGTTGTTGGGCCTGATTAGTGGCACCGAAGCGGCGGCGAGTTCGGCTCGTGGGGATAAGGAGAAAGTAGTAAGCCTTGATACGGACCCTAACCTTGTCGGCTGGTGGAAGTTTGACGATGTTTCCGGCACAACCGCGGTAGATTCTTCCAGACATAAACGTAAGGGCTTGCTCAAGGGTGATTTTTCGTTTAAGAGCAACTCGGTCCCCGGCCGAATTGGCAAGGCACTCAAGCTCGATGGCGAGGATGAATACGTACAGATTACCGGCTACAAAGGTGTTACCGGCACGGGCCCGCGAACCGTATCGGCCTGGGTCAAGACCACAAGCCGCCGAAGTGAATTTGTGTCGTGGGGCCTGGACGACTTCGGCCAGATGTTTATTTTCGGCATTATCAGGGGGCACGGCATGGGGATAACGCCTAATGGCGGGTATTATTATAGTGGCGCCAAGGTGCATGACGACCAGTGGCATCACGTGGTGGTGGTAGTGGAAGATGTCGAGTTGCCTAATCTCCATGATGATGTCCGGCTTTACGAGGATGGTGAACTGTCCGAAATACATGACATAGGTCTTTTAGACCTTTGGCCGATTAATACCGGCAGCGAACGGGACGTCAGGATAGGCAGAAGGTTGGAGGGCCTCATCGACGACGTTCGTATCTACGACCGACCATTGTCTGAAGACGAGGTCGAGACCCTGTTTAAGTTACGGAGTTGAAAGATGAAAAACAAAGAAGTGAACCGGCGTGATTTTATGCGCGATGGTGCTATTGTGGCCGCGGGTGTGGCTGTGGGCTTGGGCGCTATGAGCAGTCAAACCGTGGTTGCAGCCGGCCCCGGCGCGGTTAATACATCCAAAATTCTCAATTACAACCAGAATATGGAGTACCGCCGGCAGGGCAAGACGAACCTGATGGTCTCGGCTCTTTGCTTGGGCGGTCACTCCGGCAGCGACGACAAGGAGCGCCGTGAAATCGTCAGCCGCAGTATCGATGCTGGTATCAATTACATCGATGCGTGCACCGGGCATGAAGTTCGACGGGATGCCAAGGCCCTGAAGGGGCGGCGTGATAAGATGTATCTGGGTTTTTCCAATATCAGTGAGGAGCCGCGGCGCACAAACTGGCGCACCGCCAAAAAGCTAATGCAAGCGCTCGACAACCTCCTCGAGGAGGCGGATCTCGAGTATGCCGACCTTTGGCGCATCACTTGTCTGGAACCCGGCGGCAGACACACATTTAACACATGCTGCGAAATTGCCGAGGCTTTAGGTAAGGCCAAGAAGCAGGGCAAGGTTCGATTCGGGGGCTTTTCTACACACGACCGCCGCTGGATCAAGTTTATGGTGGAATATTTTCCACAGATCGACTGTGTTTGCTTTCCTTTCACCTCCATGACCAAAGCTGCTCCCAAAGACAGTCTCTTTGCCGCCCTGAAAAAGTGCGACGTCGGCGCTTTCGGCATCAAGCCTTTTGCGGGGTCTTCGCTGTTCAGGGACGACCGAGAGGAAGACTACCGCCGTGCCCGCCTGGCCATCCGGTACATTCTGCACAGCAACACGGTAATACCGATTCCCGGTTTGAACAGTATCGAAGAAGTCGATAATGCAGTCAAAGCCGTGACAGAGCGCCGCGAACTCGACCTGAAAGAAAAGGCCGAACTCGAAGAAGCAGGCAACGAGATGTGGGCCAAACTGCCGCCAAACTACCAGTGGCTGAAGAACTGGGAGTACGTATAGGAAGTTTGCCCCCAATGACGCTCGACCGTTGGCAATGCGGAGAATCTGAATAAAGAAATGCGAACACTCCCTAATTGCTGTTAACATTCAATCTCGAACCGGACACAAAAAAAAAGGAGCAGACTATGGCCGAGACAATGAAGGCGCAGGTATTCTACGAAAAGGAGAAGATGCTCTTTGAGGATATCCCCATCCCGACTATTGGTCCGGACCAGGTGCTCGTTGCGGTCAAGTTCTGCGGTATCTGTGGGTCGGACGTCGCTTACTTTTTTGGAGATAGCTCCCTCGAGACCGAGACGGGCAAGGGGCCCTTGGTTCTGGGACATGAATTCAGCGGCGAGGTAGTTGAAGTTGGTGATATACCCAAGCGGGCTGGTCTCTTTAAGAAAGGCGACCGGGTTACGCTTGATCCTGTTCAGTACTGCAATGCATGTAAGATTTGCAAGAAGGGGCAGGTCAATTTATGCGAGACTAAGGACGTTCTCGGAGTGTCTGTAAACGGCGGATTCGCACAATATTGTGTATCCTTATATACCGGCCTTCACAAGATTCCAGAAGGTGTAACGTACGCTGAAGCTGCCATGACGGAGCCGTTAGCATGCGCCGTTCACGCAGTGAAAAGAATGGCCATCGAACCGGGCGACTTTTGCGTGGTCATCGGGCCGGGCGCCATCGGAAACATGATGGTCCAGTTGATCAAGCGCTGCGGCGCGGGCAAGGTCGTTCTCGTAGGCAGGGCGGGCAACGACTATCGCCTCAAAATCGGTCTCGATGCCGGTGCCGATGTTGTCCTCAATACAGGCGACAGCAGTTCACCTTACTATGTCAGCGACTTAAAGGCCAAGATAGCCGAACTCAGCGACGGTCAGTTCGCCGATACCGTTGTTACCCCGACCGGTGCAGTAGAGGCCATGGAATCGGCTTTTGAGATATCGGGCCGTCGAGCACGCATCGTTTTTTTCGGCCTGCCGGCAGACGATGCGGTAGTTTGCGTACCGGCGATGGAGACGATTTTCCAGGACAAGACGGTGCATTTTTCATGGCTGGCGCCGCTGATGTGGCCCACTGCTTTGGATGCGATTGGTCGGGGTCTTGTAGATGTCAAGAGTCTGGCGTCTTCGACGATTGAGCTTGAAGATTTGGCCCAGGGCCTTCGCGACGTCAAGGCACGCGCAAACCAGCCGATGAAGGTTCTCGTCAAACCCCCAGGCCCATAACAAAAATCAATGGCTCGTTTCAGTCTGCCTATATCTGACTTATGACATTTTTAATGAGGCCAACCGCATGCTTGGCGTCCTTATCCGTGGTGGGACAGAAACAAAAATCGACCGTCCACCATTCGAGTCCGCCTAATACCGGCTCCATTTCGCCGAGCACCTTTTTGAAATCAATATGTCCGGTCCCAAATGGTGCATGCGTGCTGGTCTCATCGTTATGCAGCGTGCCGTCCGAATCAATCAAATGAAAATGCCCGATATCTTCTTTGAGCAACTGGGCCAACTCGACCACTCCGCCGGCTAATGTTTCCTTAGTGCCGGTTTGGCGCGCTCCGACAACGCTCACCATATAAGCGTGGCTGGTATCGAACAGCACCTTAAAATTCTCATGGCCGACCGCATCAACAATCCTTCTGATCTCGCCCGGACTGTTAAGCCAGAAACCCGGCTCAAATTCCCACACCAAAGCTACACCCGATTTATGACACACATTCGCTGCCGCCCGCCAGTTGTCAGCCAACTTTGAAAATCGCTTTTTATATTCCTGGTCTGCGTGAGCGACCGGCGGGCTGACCGTATCCACTCGCAGGATGGATATGTCCATGTTATTGCAGAATCTCAAACACTTTTCGACAGCGCCAAGGTAGCTGTCGGTATCAACTTGGGCCGGTGGAACTTCTCGAAAATCAGGAGCATACCCCGAAATCCCTAATCCAAGGTCGGAAATTTCTTTCTTCAGCTCTTCACACTTCTCCTTTGTTGCATAGTCATCCGGATGTGGATGAGGCCGAAACCCGTTGATCTCAACACCGTCATAACCGGCTTCGGCTGTGTACTTAATCAGCTTTGAAAAAGACCACGGGTCACTTTCAAAAGGCCCGAAAGAAAATGCCCAGCTTCCAAGTGATATTTTTGGTGTTCGCATCTTTTTTTTCTCCTTTAATCGTGTTCCAACAAACTCATAATTCCTCTATTGTGATATTCCTGTACCACGCTTCACTCGGCGGCCCTCCATGAATCTGCAGACCGATGATCCCCGTCGCTGGGATTGACTTATCCTGCTCTGTGTAATCGACCGTCTGGTACCCATTTATCCAGAGTTGGATGCGATCATCTTCGCACCGAATAACATATTCGTTCCAGCCATCGGGCCGAAGTACCTTGGCAAGCTCGTCCTCATCGGCAATGGCAAGCATCGTGTTACGTCGGGACTCATCATACAGGCTGCCCCATACTGTGCTGTATTGGCCGCTCTCGCCGCCCATGTCCGCTTGATAGCCGCTGACTTCATTGTCGTTAGGAATGCGTCGGCTCCTGAACTGTATGCCTGCGTTGGCATCTTCGCCTGTGAGCTTGGCTTCAAGCCGCAGCTCAAAATCATCATACTTCTTCTTCGTGCAGAGGAACTCATTACGCCGGACAGATTTTTTCAGCGTACCTGCCACAATCGCTTCATCCTCGATTCGGAACCAGTCCAAATCCCCTTCCCAACCGGCAAAGCTCTTGCCGTTGAACAAAGGGACTGAATCTGTTGCAGTTATTCTCGCACGTTCCTTCTTCGTGAAGCGGCTGTTGGAGGCCGGACCTGGTTCCCAGCACTGTTCGAGTGCGCCGGGGTTCGGTTTCTGCTCGGCAATTACGAATATCTCACAGCCATTATCGCCTATTTCTATGCGGCCGTTCTCTTTAAGGACCACCTGTTGCGCAAGCTTTGTGCAAACATCTATCAGCATTGGAAAACTGTACGGAGTATGGCTGAACTTGCTTTCCTCCTTCAGGGCGGAAGTGAAGCGGTCAGGAAGTTTTGAAAAACCGATGGATGTGAACAATACGCCGGCTGCGTTCGACGGGTTGCAGTCGGAGTCCTGTCCGCAACGCGTCGAGATGATTATCGTCTCATCCAGGTCGCCTTTTCCGTACAACAGCCCTATCACAATGTATGCACCGTTGATTTTTGCATCAATATTGAAATCTCCTCTTTTTTCACTGATTTCACAGACGAACTTCATATAGTCTGAGTTTCTATTATACTTGTTCTCAACAAGCTGCCATGTTTTCTGCCAGTTGTCCGGGTATTGTTTATACCATTTCAATACGTCACTGATGCACTCGTGGTACTGGCTGCCCTGGGGAACGCACCGCAGGCCTGCGCGTACTACTTTCTCCATGTCGGTCTCGAAGAATGCTTCGGCGTACATTCCTGCGACGAATTGGCCGCCATACAGCCCATCGCCATAATTCATGAGCCGTCCGAATACTTCGCCGAGACGTATGCCGCTATTCGGCAGGCCCGGCGAGATGAGTCCTGCATAGTCCGCCTCAATCTGATAGTCGATATCATCAGCATGGCTGTTGAACTTCGGGTGGCCGGAATCGGGCGGCGCGATGCCGTTCCGCAAATTTGTGCGCCCTGCTTTGTTCGCATGCCACAAATCGTAACCGCTGTTGGCAAAATCGATACCTGCCTGGCGGATCGATGCGTCCAGACCATACACCTCCAATGTCCTGATAAATGTCATCTCCACATATATATCATCCTGATAGAACTGGTTGACCCTCTTCGGTCTCCATTTAGGCATCTTATCTTCGGGTATGATCTCACCTCGCCATCTGAACTCAGTCGGGCCACCCCAGCCGACTCCCGCCATCTGGCCGATCCAGCCCGCCTTCATTTTGTCTATGTATTGGTTGACGGAAAGTCGGCGGAATCCGGGCTCCTGTCTGAGGTCATTGGATGTTATCTGGCATGACTGATTAGTTCCTGGGCCAGTCGTACAACCCGATACTGTCGCCAGGAACATCACTGTGATAACCAACATAAACCTTTTTTTGTACATTGTTAGCCCTCTCATGTATTGCCAATTGTCATTTCTCGATTACGCCCAGGCGCGCGTCCTGTTTTTAACCTCATCTTTGGCGAGGATTTTTTTTGCGGTACGGACGTTGTCTCGCACCTGAAAATCGAACATGCCCACACAGGCAAAATCCATTCCGTTTTCAAATGCAAACTGAAAAGCCTCTTTCGGTTGGACTGCGCCGGCCGCGAGGACCTTATATCCGATCCAGGGCTTCTTCACGGTCTTCATAAAATCGATAGTTTCTTGCGGGTACAATTCCCACATACAATCATTGTCGTACGGACCGAAACTATCAACAACGAACGGCCTCTTGTCTTCTTCCTTAATTGCACCCCAGTACGATTCGGGGTGTATCGTCTTAAAGTAAAAGTCAACGTCTATGCCGGCTTTTTCACATTCCATAGGTACACGCTTATCATGGCCTCCTATCCCGGCTATCATGCCGTTCTTCTTAACACACGAAACAAACTCCTCCAACATGTCAAACCGTTTGACCTTGACCCATCGGTCTCCCCTGCAGCCCAACAGAAACGCACCCACACAACCTTCTTTGGCAGCGGCCTCAACTGACTCTCGGATATCTTCTTTGGTAATTGATATCGTACCGTCAGTATTTTTGTCATCACTCCAGTCATAGTGCCCCGGATCCAGTTGTCCGATGACCTGCATCTTGCCGCCTCGTTGTTTGTTGTACAAATTCACCATGTCACCGCCGCCTACGTTGGTATTGATTCCGTTGGCCTCACAGAGCTGCAGCGTGTCAAGTATCTTTTCTTCAGTGAAGTATCTTGACATAAGATCGGAGACGTACTGCAGATTTCTCGCGTGCGCTCCGCCGGCGAAGAGGTTGCTGCCGATGATTACGCGGCTGATTTTGACGTTGCCAATCCTGCCCATAGGCAAGCCTTTGACAGGCTTTTCGGCCAGCAAAGATTCCTCATTGTCTTCCTCGTCCTGATGAGCCAACAGGGCCTTCTCCTCGAAACTGCAGCCCGTCAAAGCCGCCGCGGCACCTGACAAAGCGGCGCTTTGCGCCAGAAAACGTCGTCTGCTGAGTTTCTTCGACATCACATGGTTCCTTTTTTCTTGCCGTTCTTTGGTGTGTAATTTATCTGCTAAATCCGGTCGGATTATTCTTTTTGGTAAACGCCCCAATTAAGCCAGCCAGGGGCGTTTTCTGTTTGAAAGATTAGATAATGTGTCAATCGTAATATTCACGTCCTCGACAACCTGAAAATCAAACATGCCAACACAGATAAAGTCAGCCCCGTTTTCGAAAGCAAACTTAAATCCATCCTCGGGACCGATAGCGCCGCCGGCCAGAACCTTATAAGCAATCCAGGGTTTCTTTTTGCTTTTCATAAAATCAATAGTCTTATCCGGGAACAAACAGAACATATTGTCATGGAACTGGTTGTGGTCCTCAGATTTTTCCGTGTCCACCGAGAACGGAATGCGGTTTTCCATTGGATGGGCGGACCAATAGTTGTCATGATGCAGGGTTTTGACATAATAATCCGGCTCGATGCCTGCCTCATCGCATGCCATTAAAGCCTGAATGGAATGAGCGCCTAATCCTGCCGGATAGCCTTTTGACCGGATATAGTCTAATAGCTTGCCGAGTTCATCCACCTTGCCATCCCGCACCGTCCAGTCACAGTGGTTGCCGATAATATATATAGCGGACGCTCCTTTTTCGATTGCAGTATCCACGTTCTCATTAGAGCTGACCATGGCAATGGGCTGAATATTACCCTTATAAAGTTTATTGTATTTCTGGATTAACCCCAGTTCGTTCGGTGTAAGTATAATGCTGTTCACACCCGAAAGATCACACATCATTAAGGTTTCGAAGACCTTCTTTTCTGTATTGTAATGGTTAAATAAGTTGCTGACATATATGAGATCCCTGGCGTGGGCATATCCGCCTATCAGGTTGCCGCCTAAGATCAAGCGGCTTAACTTCAGGTCGCCTATCTGTCCAGATGGTAGCTTGCCCTTGAGGTCGCTTAATTTTTTATCATCAACCTTGACAGTGGGACCCGTTATTGCATCAACATCTGCACCCTTTGCATCTTTGGCAACCAATGCGGCAAAGACACCTAATAAAGGCAAGCTCGCAAGACTTTGAAGAAACCGGCGCCGCTGGAGCCAGACCTTTTTAATGTTTGATATTTTTTGATACCCGCTATTGTTTTGACCGTTGACTATGGCAAAACCTCGAATTAATTGCCTGATAGTTATCGTCTATTCCTTCTGGATTCCCCCGATGCATCGGAATGGCCGAACTCCATTTCTAATAGAACATAGGGCTGTCACCCAACTGAATGAGCTGTCTCTTGCTCTTTTAATCCAATTACCCTGTTCAATACAGCTTTACTATAACACGAAAGAAGGCCTTTGTCAAATCTGCCGGGAGCCTGCATCGGCCGAGCCAATATTGCAGGAAGATCGAATAAACCCGGCTGGTGGTACAATTTGGGGCTTTAGAGGCCCCCCTGTGAAGAGTGGAAGTGCAGTAAAAATAAGCAAAAAAGAGCAAAATAAATCAAAAAAAGCACTTGATTATCGGACGATACCACCTTATAATGTTCAAGCTCTGAGGGTTGTTAGAGGAGAAGAGGATGAAGAGATCAACTTGGGTGGCCATCCTTGTTTTTACGTTGATTAGACCAGTGCTCGTCTGGGCCGATGCGCCCCTGGTGAATAAACTGGTCGCCTCTGATGGTGCGCAGGACGACTACTTCGGCACCTCGGTGTCTGTTAGCTCGAATGTGTGTATCATTGGTGCGGATGAGAATGATGACAAAGGGACCGATGCGGGAGCGGCATACGTATTTCGGTTTGAGGACCCGAACTGGGTCGAAGAGGCCAAGCTTACAGCCTCGGATGGGCAGGAGTATGATTACTTTGGCTTGTCGGTTTCTGTCAGCGGCGAGGTATGCGTTGTGGGGGCGCGCGGAGATGATGATAACGGTCTTGCTTCCGGCAGTAGCTATGTGTTCCGATTTGACGGGGAGCAGTGGATTGAGGAGGCGAAGCTGACGGCGTCCGATGGTGCCACATGGGACCACTTCGGGCACTCTGTTTCCATATCGGGCAATGTTTGTATAGTGGGCGCAAAAAATGACTATGACAACGGGGATGGTTCAGGAAGTGCATATATATTCAGATTTGACGGCGCCGAATGGATTGAGGAACAAAAGCTTACCGCTTCAGATGCCGACTTCTGGGGTAATTTTGGTGTGTGTGTTTCTATGAATCCGGATGTTTGTCTGGTAGGCGCGCAGGGAAACGATAGTTACGCCGGTGCAGCTTATGTATTCCGATACAGCGAGCCCAACTGGGTTCAGGAGGCAAAGCTCGTTGCTTTTGATCGAGCCGAATATGATTGGTTTGGGGAGTCAGTAGCTATCGATGATAATGTTTGCGTGGTGGGGGCAGTGGGTGATGATGACGATGGGGAGCAGTCGGGGTCTGCGTACGTGTTTAGATTTGACGGCGACAGCTGGCTTCATGAGGCAAAGTTAACGGCTTCGGATGGGATGTATTATGATGATTTTGGCGAATCAGTTGCTGTAAACTCCAATGTGTGTGTAGTTGGGGCATACCGTGATGGTGAAGGAGTATCGTACACCGGCTCAGCCTATGTATTCCGGTTTGAGGACCCTAATTGGGTCGAGGAGGACAAGCTTACCGCTTTTGACGCAGGAGACAGAGATTATTTCGGGTGGTCGGTTTCTCTCGACTCGGGCAATGCGGTCATTGGTGCCTATGGCAAGGATGCTTATACCGGTGCAGCGTATGTGTACGCCGTTGCGACGTGTCCGACAGCAGACTTTAGCGGAGATTGCTTTGTGAACTTAGCTGACATTGCCATCCTGGCCGACGAGTGGCTGGTGCTTTACGATATGGATGACTTACTTATCCTCGCAAAGCAGTGGTTAAGCGCTTTGGGCGGGTAGCACGGGAAAATATTTTTTTTTACCAACTGTGGCTTTATGGGGGCGTGAGGATAAAATAGGGGGGCGGATAGTGGATTGTTAATTAAACATCTTTTGTATTAAGGGGCTTTTATGTGTGCGGAATTGTCGATTGATGCGAAGATTTATCACGGTGCGGCCGGGCAAATGTCAAGTATGACGGATATGCTGACCTACTTCGAAAGGCAGGGGGCGATGCGGGTCTCCGATTTGCATATAAAGGTCGGGACTCAGCCAGCCTATCGGATCGATGGTGACCTTGTGAAGATTAAAGGGGCGGCGGTAAACGAAGAGGTTGCGAAGGGGCTGATATATCCGCTGATTGGGGAAAAATGCGTTGAGACGCTGAAGAAGCAAAGCAGTGTCGATTGCTCGTACAGGCTCGGCAGGTTGCAGTTCCGCATAAATGTCTTCATGGAAAATGACGGTATCTGTGCTGCGATTCGGGCGCTCGGGCTGGACATACCGCCGCCGGAGGAAATCGGTTTTCCGAATGACGTGTGGCAGGATATTGTGAGGCGAAAACAAGGGCTCGTGCTGTTTACGGGAATCACCGGGGCGGGCAAGAGCACATCGATTGCTTCACTTGTGGACCGGTTAAATCAGAACAGGGCCTGTAGAATCCTCACTTTAGAAGACCCTATCGAGTACTTATTCGAGCAGCGCAACTCGATGATATCCCAGCGCGAGGTTGGCAGGGACGTGGATACCTTTGCGGACGGGCTTCGTGCGATGATGCGACAGGATCCGGATGTGATATTCGTCGGTGAGATGCGCGACCGGGAAACGGTGACTATGACGCTGACGGCTGCCGAGACCGGGCATCTGGTGTTTTCAACGCTGCACACCCGCGATGTAATCGGGTCGATAACACGGATTCTGGATTACTTCCCTTCCGGCAGGCAGGATGAGGTTCGAAATCAGCTTTCATTGGGGCTTGCGTATGTGCTGAGTCAGAAGCTGGTCCCGCGAAAAGACGGCAAAGGCAGAATTGTGGCGATGGAGGTGCTCAACAATAACTATGCGACGGCGAATCTGATTCGCACGGGCAAGGTTGAGCAGATTTATTCGCAACTGCAGATTAAGACTAAGAATCAGCCCGATGAGAAGATGATAACGATGGAAAGGCACCTGGCAAGGCTGGTCAAGGCCGGCAAGGTTGATTTGCTCGAGGCGCAGAAGTGGGCGAATGATAACAAGTGCTTCGTTGACGCGATGAATATCGTTTCGGACGTGGAATTGGATTAAATGACAATTACATTTGAGTGCCCGAAGTGCGGCAGGCTTTGTGCGTTTGGCGACAGACATGCAGGCAAACGCGCACGATGCACAAGTTGTCAGCAGCTATTTATAATTCCTTCCGAAGACGGTCAAAAAGCAGAAAAGGTCAAGGTTAAAGAAAGGCCGGACGGGGCGATTTCGGGCTTTTATCGAGCGGTTTTCGTGGACAGTTGGAAAGCATTTGCGGGTCAAACCGGTGTGACGGGCTTGGTGTTTGTCTCGCTTGCGGCCTGCTTTAAGTTCTTCGTATATAAAAACTATGAGTTTTTAGTGCATATAAAATCTGGGCCCGTGATAACAATACCGATTCCGGTCGGTTCCGTCCTGAGGCTGGGAGCGTGGGGGTGTCTTTTCTGGTATTACATGGAGATAATGTATTGGACGGCGTTTGACAGAGATGAGCTGCCGGAAGTTTATCTGGGCGGAGCAAATCGACTCGCGTGGAATATCCTGAAATCATTATACGCATTTATGGTTGTACTTGTGGTGGTTGAGCTGCCGTTTGTTATTATCATTGCGATATTAATGAAAACCGGGATTGAATGGTCCTGGCCCTTGCGTATGCTGGCGATGGCGGGATTGTTTGGTTTTCCAATTGCGGTGCTCACTGTATCGGTTGGGCAGGACTTGGTTATGTTGCTGCGGCCGGATTATCTGATCATGCCTGTTATAAGGGCCTTTCGTCCTTATCTGGTAACGGCTGGGCTGGTTATACTTGCAGCGGCGCTATTGTGGAAAACGGGAATGTACAATGCGGGAAATGTAGAAAAGGGCGGTGTTATTGTCGGATTATATTTGTCTGCCGTCATCGCCGTACAGCTTATCGCTATAATTGCTTCGCGGTCGGTGGGGCTGTTCTGCCGACATTACGGTTGTTATCTGGCGTGGTGACCAAATAAATGACAATTGCGTTCAAGTGTCCAAACTGTGCTCGGCTCTGCGCATTCGCCGACCATCATGCAGGCAAATCCGCAACGTGTACGACGTGTTAGCAGCGATTCGTCATTCCTTCCCAAAGTGGTGAACAGGCTCAAAAGGCCGAACCGGATCGGGGCGAGCCGGTGCCCGGTTTTTATCGAGAAGTGTTTGTGCGAAGTTGGAAAACATTCGTCAAACCTTCAAGTTTAACGGGGCTGGTATTTGTGGCGGCAGCGGTGACTTTCAAGTTTTTCCTGCGGGATGCGGATTACTCTTTCCCCGCGCCGGGGGGCTACGTGGTTCACTTACCCATAGGATGGATAGTAACGATAACGGCGTGGGGGTGCCTGTGCTGGTATTACATGGAGATAATCGGGGGTGCAACTATCGATGAGGACGAGTTGCCGCAAGTTGAGATGGGGGGTGGCCTTGAGTTTGTGTGGAACATTATAAAATCGATATATCTATTTGCCGTTGCACTGATAGTGGCGGAGCTGCCGTTTGTTATTGCTGCGACGGTATTAAGAAAAATCGGGATTGAATGGCCCGGGCTTTTTCGTGTATTTACCCTTGCGGGGCTGTTTAGCTTTCCGATGGTGATTTTGATCTTGACGACCAGCCCGCAGCTTTGGATGGTTTTCAGGGTCGATTATATCTGGGCGCCCATTGCCAGGGCTTTTCGACCTTACCTGGTGGTGGCAGGGCTGGTTGTGCTGGCCGGCGTGCTTCAGTACCTTGCCGTCGCGTATAGTCAATTGTCAGGCAGCAGCAGGGGCGTTGTAGGGTTACATTTGGCTGGGCATCTTGGCATGCAGGTTGTCGTCATAATCGCAATGCGGTCGATAGGATTGTTCTATCGGCATTACGGTTGCTATCTGATGTGGTGATGGTTTGCTGAATCTTGTGTAATATATGAATTGCCACGAGTCGGTAAGTGGTTACCTGTCCAGCAGGAGGCAACATATCTCTTTGTGAGTGCGAATATAAAGACGACCGGGAATTAACGCGGGATGCGCCCATACTTCTGTTTTTTCGAAGAGAGTCAAGCGCGATTGGACGACGCAGCCGTCAGCGTCCGGCCGAATGAGGACAAGCTCACCTTTTGCTGTTGTTATTAACACACGGTCGTTGCCGGCTATGAGTGTGAGGTAGTCATAAAATATGTCGTCGTTGTTTGACCAGAGCGTTTTCAATCCATTTGCAGCATCCAGACAGAGCAGGCCTGCGGATGCGCCGAAAACGAGTCCATTGGTGACGAGGGGGGTGGAAGAATCGGGAGCCAGGTCATCGTTATGTGCGACAGGTTCCGGCTTGATAGTGCCGTTGCTGTTAAAGTCATAAAGGCGAGCGCCGTTATTTTCGCTGACAGCTAACAATTTGCCGTTGATGTTAATGGGCGTAGGAACATTGAAGTCGCCCTCCACTTCGGGTGATAATGTCCACAAACGTTTGCCGCTATCGGGGTCCCAACCGCCGATTGAGATTGCGTCGTAGCCGACTATCTGTCGTGTGTCTCCGAACGTGCCGATGATGAAGGATGAATAGGCAGCGGGCTGGCCCGGTGATGTCCAAAGCACTTCGCCGGTGCGCAAGTTCAGGGCTGCGAGCGAGGCATTCTTTGCCCCGGGATTGACTATGAGCTTGTCATCGACAATCAGCGGAGCCGAGCACGTTCCCCAGGTGATAAGTTCTGCGTCAAAGTCTTTGACGATGTTTTTTTTCCAGACGATTTGGCCGGTATCGAGCTTTACGCAGTGCAGGTCGCCGAACGCACCGAGCAGGTACACGAGCCCGTTGCCGATGACGGGATTAGCGCGGGGCGAGTTGGTGTAATCCATGTCTTTGTCGGCTTTGTATTCAACAGTCCAAATCTGTTTGCCGGTATCGGCGTCGAAACAGCGGAAGATATCGAACTTTTTTTGCTTGTCTTTATCGGCGACAATCACGTACTTGCCGGTGGCGGCGATGCCCGCGGGCGCAACTCCTGTAAGCGGTTGCCTCCAGAGAAACTTTGGCGCTGTCGGCAATGCTTTCGGAACGTGTGGGCTCAGGGCGTCTCTGTTTTGGCCTCGCCAATCGGTCCAACCGGAAAAATCACCTTTGGTATTGGAGGTGGCTTGAGCAGGCCGCGGTGCGGGCAGCTTAGTGAATCCGGTCTTCGATTCCATCTGGGTCAGTAAGTTTTTATCTTCTTTTACCGAAAGCAGGGCGCGCATAATTGCGTCTTGCATTTTGCCGGTAACTGCGTCGGTGGCGAAAACCCTTATGAATGGGACCCGGGAGGTTTTGCCGATTACGCGCAGCGTACCCTTCTTTACTGTATTACATCCTTCCAGAAGCGCGAATGCATAACTGTAAATAAGCGCGGCGTCGGCATCTTTTTCGACCACCGCTACAGCGGCGCCGTTGCAGGTGGAACTTGTCATAATGTTTTCGGGCAGCGGCACGTTGCTTGCTTTAAGTGCTGCTATAGCTGCGGCGTTTTTTTCGATTTCGGTATTCGGGCCGAACAAAATCCTGTAGCTTTTGAGGTCGGCTATAGTTTTGGCGGGGTCATCATGGCGAACGACAAACAAGCCCGTCAGGTCGGTGTCGCCGTTGGTGTCGGTTAGCGCGGCGATAGGGCGGACGGGCATCCTGGCTTCGGCGGCGTCGGACAATACTATCGAGCGCTTGCCGATAATCAAATCGATTGTACCGAGTTCGAGTCTCAAAATATGGGCTAAATCTTCACCATACACAATCTGGATGGGTCGGGCGAGCCTGTTTTCGAGGAACTCAGCGAGCTTGCTGTACTTGCGCTGCGCGTAACCCAAAACACAAGCACATGCGAGCCTGTCGGCCAGCGGGTCCATCACTACTATCAGTAGCGGCGCCTGGGCGGTATCTGCGGTTTGGGATGTTGGGCTGGGCGAAGGGGACTTTTTGCACCCGGACAGCGCCACGACAAGCATGAGTAAGCAGAGAAGATTATGTTTCAATAAAACCCTCACTTGGTCCTCTTGTTATCGTCTCAGCCGGTGGAGTTGTCTTTGTCTTTGGACTTGGCAGAGTCGGCTTCGATTTTGACCATGATGCGTATAAGATTCTTAGCGAAGTCAAGAACGTATATACGTGACTGATCCTGACTGACGGCCACGGCGATGTTGCTGCACGATGCGGCCAGACGCCCCGCTTCGTTGAATCGTGTGGTGCCGATGTGACCTACGAGGCTGAGGAACTTACCATCAGCCGAATACCGCTTAATTCTGCCGAGACCGGATTCCGCCGTATAGAGAACGCCGTCAGAGTTGAAAAAGAGATTCATCGGGTTGCAGCAACTGCCGAAGCCTTCGATGTTCTTGCGGTCGCGCTGGCCCCACTTTGAAAGGATTTTGCCGTCGCGGTCGAGTTTTACGACTCGATGGCGGGCGTTCTCGGCTACGTAGAGGATACCGTCTCTGGCGACGATATCGAGCCGCTGGCAACACCCGTGCATCTGGTCGGCAATAGTTTTGGGGTTATTCAGGTTACGGTCAAAGCGAACTATCGACGATGTTGATCTCGTTGACCAACCGGAGCCGAAACACACGAAGACGTCCTTTTCGGTGGCCTCAATACCGGACGATTTACTTTCGATAGGGTCTTCGTCTTCTTCGTCTTCTTCGTCTTCTTCATCGTCTTCATCGTCTTCATCGTCTTCGTCGTTTTCATCGGGGCCTTCTGTTTCGACACGGACGGTCTTAAGGACTTTGCCTTTGGCATCGAGCTTGGCGACTGTGCCTGGCCCTGCGACATAGATAGTGCCATCCGGGCAGGCCACAATCGAGAACGGTGAAAACTCTAACTTCCACGTATCGAGCAACTTGCCATCGGGGTTTATCCTCTTGATTTCTTCGGCTTCGCTGTCGCAGGCAAGGAGATTGCCCTTTGCGGTTATGCAAAATGTGCTGAGATTGGCAAACTCTGTTTCCGGAGTAAGGCCTATAGGCTCAATCTCCTTGTGCGTAGGAGTCTCGGAGTTATTCTGCTCGGCTGGAAGTGTGCAGACTGCGCCGGGAGCATCCTTGTCAGCGGCGCTTTCAGAGGGGCTGGATTCGCCGGCGGATGAAAGACACAGCGTTAGTGCCGATAGTATAAAAACACTTGTCAGAATTATGTATTTAGCTGTCATACTCATTCGGCTAATTTTTGGCATCTTAACGCCTCACTCAGTTAAAAGACTTTTTTTTCTATTGGGGACAAATATTGTACCGGATAAGGGCCGCTGCAGTCAAGACAGTTATCAAAAAGATTCACCCCGGCAGGTATATACAGTACCCCTGGGGCAGCGGCATATTGAGGTCAGGAGTTGGCATATCTGTATTTGAGGTTTTGTAAGAAAGACAGGTTATATACCGTATCTAAGGAGGAATATGCCGTTTGATTCCTGTTGCACAGACCGCAAAAAATATTATTGACACCCTGTCTTTCGTTATGTTATATTCATCGGCTGCGAGAAGACTTTTGATTTGGTGTGAGTCCCGCCAGGGAGGGCGTTAAAAGCAGGGATTAATGACGAGTTGCAGAGAGTTTGTGCAATCATCTGCGAATAAGGCCGTATATGTTTCCATTTGGAAGTAGTGAAGGT
>SDBT01004374.1_pt1 | contig 24044 bp, 28 predicted proteins | sample 2277101 | NCBI WGS metagenome assembly SDBT01 (sample SAMN10404973, study PRJNA504765) | marine sediment metagenome | isolation source: marine sediment core GS10_PC15, 103 cmbsf | place: Arctic Ocean: Southern Knipovich Ridge | collected 2010 | reverse complement strand
GTCAGCAAAGTCTTGCAAAATGGTCTGATGCTGATATTATTGTTTATGTTGGCTGCGGCGAGAGGGGCAATGAAATGACAGAGGTCCTTTCAGAATTCCCAAAATTAACAGACCCAAGAACCAACAAACCATTGATGAACAGAACTGTGTTAATCGCAAACACATCCAATATGCCAGTTGCAGCTAGAGAAGCAAGCATTTACACTGGTGTTACAATAGCCGAATACTACAGAGATATGGGCTATAGTGTAGCTTTAATGGCAGACTCAACCTCAAGATGGGCAGAGGCAATGAGAGAAATCTCCTCAAGACTGGAAGAAATGCCCGGTGAAGAAGGCTACCCGGCTTATTTGCCTACAAGACTTGCACAATTTTATGAACGCGCAGGCCGCGTTATCCCATTAGGGAAAAAAGCAGAAGGCTCTGTAAGTATTATTGGCGCTGTAAGCCCGCCAGGTGGTGATTTTTCTGAGCCTGTAACACAAAGTACCTTACGTGTTACAAAATGCTTCTGGGCTTTGGATGCCAAGCTCGCCCAGAGAAGACACTTCCCATCAATAAATTGGTTAACATCCTACTCATTATATTTAAATATATTAAACGAATATTTTTCATCGCATATCGCCCCAGATTGGATGCATCATGTAACAAAAATAATGAGCATTCTCCAGGAAGAAGAAAAGCTGCTTGAGATTGTGCAGCTTGTAGGCAGTGATGCATTGCCTGAAAGACAGCAGATAGTGCTCCAGGTTGCAAGGATGATAAGGGAGGTTTTGCTACAGCAAAACGCATATCACGAAGTCGATGCATATAGTGACCTCAAAAAATCATATTTGATAATGAAAACCATATTGCACTTCTCAAAGCTTGCAAACGAAGCACTTGACAGAGGTTCAAGAGTCCAGCAAATACTTGAGGTAAAATCCAAAGATAAATTTGCAGAAGTAAAGTTCAACAAGGATTATGAAAAAATTATTAATGATGTTACTAATGATATGAATGCAGAATTTGGTAAATTATGATGAGGGATAATAATGAAGGAATATAAAACCATAACAAGGGTTGCAGGCCCTTTAATATTTGTTGAAAAGACAGAGCCAATAGGCTACAGTGACATGGTAAAAATAAGCCTTCCGGATGGAAGCATCAAAAACGGCCAGGTCCTTGACACATCAGACGATATAGTTGTTGTGCAGATTTTTGAAGGGACATCAGGAATAAATAAGGATTCACGTGTAAAGTTTTTAGGAGATACCTTAAAGCTGAGCGTTTCAAAGGACATGCTTGGCCGTGTTTTAAGTGGCTCTGGAAAGCCTATAGATGGCGGCCCGGAAATAATTCCTGAGAAAAAACTTGACATAATCGGCGCTGCAATAAATCCTTATGCTCGGGACAGCCCTAATGACTTTATTCAGACTGGTATATCCACCATAGATGCCATGAACACCTTGGTTAAAGGCCAAAAACTTCCATTGTTTTCCGGCTCTGGACTGCCTCATAACGAAATTGCTTTGCAAATAGCAAGGCAGGCCAAAGTTATAGGCAAAAAAGAAAATTTTGTTGTCATTTTTGCAGCTATGGGCATAACAAATGAAGAGGCACAATATTTCATTGATGATTTTGAAAGAACTGGAGCTTTGCAGAGAAGTGTTGTTTTCTTAAATTTGGCTGATGACCCGGCTGTTGAAAGGCTTGTCACGCCAAAAATGGCTCTTACAGCTGCAGAATATTTTGCATTTGAGAAAGATGCACATGTCCTTGTAATTCTGACTGACATAACAAACTATTCGGAATCTTTAAGAGAAATAGGAGCTGCTCGCGAGGAAATTCCTGGAAGAAGGGGCTATCCTGGTTATATGTACACTGATCTAGCAACAATATACGAAAGAGCAGGCATCATTAAAGGAAAAAAGGGCAGCATTACTCAAATTCCAATATTAACAATGGTAGGAGATGACATAACACACCCAATTCCTGATTTAACAGGTTACATAACCGAAGGCCAGATTGTTCTTTCCAGAGAATTACATAGAAAAGGAATTTTCCCAAACATTGACGTGTTGCCTTCACTCTCCAGATTGATGAACCTGGGCATTGGAAAAGGCCATACAAGAGAAGACCATAAACAGGTTTCTGACCAGCTTTACGCAGCTTATGCTGAAGGCAGGGATTTACGCGGTTTAGTTGCAATTGTAGGTGAAGAGGCATTATCACCAAGAGACAAGAAATTGCTTAAATTTGCAGCAGAATTCGAGGACAAGTTTGTAAGGCAAGGCAAAGATGAAGACAGAAGCATCGCAGAAACCCTAAATTTAGGGTGGAAGCTTCTTGGCATTCTGCCTGAAAACGAATTAACAAGAATCAGCCCTGAATTAAAGAAACAATACTACAAACCAATGGAAGAAGAGAAAAAAGAGGAAAAGTAACAAAAATATTTACAAAAACATAAGGTAAAAAAATGGAAGCAATAGAATTTGTTAAAAATTTAATTGACGATGGAAAAAAGGTTGGAATATTCTCTTGTGAGGACCCTTACAATACACCATTCCACAAAGATCTTTTGCAACTAACATCATACCTGCACCTTAAGACAGTAGCTGGTTCAAGAGTTGTTCCAGCGACTTTGGATTTAGGGTTGCAAGCAAAAGGTATTAATGCCTGGGGTGTTTTTGGACATTATGGAAAAGTAAATGGGCATGATGTATGTGCGGCTATAGGAGCCTTAAAAAGTGGATACGACAAGGCAGGTAAAGACTTTAAAAAAGATTTAGATGTACTTGCTCAAGAATTCTCTTACGAACCTCAAAAATCATTAAAAGATAATGTAGTAGACTGGGTCAAAAGCCAATATGAATTACTTTTAAAATTAATTCCGGAAAAACAGCGAACTATTGAAGGTGCTGTTCAAGGAGATATTGTTGTATTTGCTGGATTAGTTGAAAATTCTAAAGATGCAAAGAGTTATCAAGCAAATATTTTGTTTTCAAATCTAAATGGCCCAGGACATTAAACCAACAAGAAGCGAACTGCTTAAGGCTAAAAAGCAGATTAAGCTAGCTAAATCTGGCTACAGTCTTTTAAAGAAAAAGAGAGATGGCCTTATTCTCGAGTTCTTTGAAATATTGAAGAAAGCAAAAACGCTTAGGGAAGACCTGGTTAAAGAGTATATAGTTGCTTTGGAAAAAATAAATATTGCAAGAACTCTTGAAGGAGACTTAAAAATTAAGTCAATAGCAATGGCAATCAAAGATGTTCCTGAAGTCGAATTAAAAACAAAGAATATAATGGGTGTTGTAGTCCCGAAAATTGAAAGTGGCGCTTTACAAAAACATTTTTTGGAGAGGGGCTATGGATTCTATAACTCAGCTTCAATTGATGAAGCTGCTGCTGCTTATGAAAAGGTAGTTGAAAAAATCATCTTGGCTGCTGAAGTTGAAACCTCAATGAGAAAGCTTTTGAAAGAGATTGAAAAGACAAAGAGAAGAGTAAATGCCCTTGAATTTGTAGTCATGCCAAGATTAGATGGCATAAAGAAATTCATAAATTTACGCTTAGAAGAAATGGAAAGAGAAAATATATTTAGAATGAAGAGAATCAAGGTAAAAGCTCAATATGCGTAAAAAAACAAAAAAGAAAATTCTAATATGGTCTGTAATTATAATTACTGCAATAAATTTCCTGCTTATTTTTGGCTTTTTTGTTTATCTGTTTTTCTGGATTAAAAGCAGGTCATAAATTCAATCAGAGCGAAATATTTTTAAACAACAGCCCTTGCACCTAATTAAAGTGTTAAACACAATTTTTAATCTCGGGAATGTTTTTATTGTTGGTATTATAGGCCTTTTGTTTGCCTTTTTTTTGATAAGAAAAATCCTAAAGCAGGAAATCAAAGACAAAAAAGTCATAGAGATCTCGGATCATATACACAAAGGAGCTCTCACTTTCTTAAACAGGCAATACAAAATAGTTGTAATTTTTGCAATAATTGTTGCCGCAATTCTTTATTTCACTTTAGAAGATGGTCTTGAGCTTGCAGTCTCTTTTATTGTTGGCGCGATATTATCTACAATAGCAGGCAGAATTGGAATGCACATCGCAACAAAAGCCAATTCCAGAACAGCAGAAGCATGTGAAAAAAGCCTAAATGGTGGATTAAAGGTTGCATTTTCTTCAGGAGTTGTAATGGGCATTATTGTTGTTTCCTTAGGGATTTTAGGCGTTGCTACTTTTTACCTTTTCCCGGAATTTAGAGCAAATCCGAAGCTAATCTTTGGTCTTGCTTTCGGTGCATCCTACATTGCCTTATTCGCAAGAGTCGGGGGCGGCATTTACACAAAAGCTGCTGATGTTGGAGCAGACCTTGTTGGTAAAGTGGAAAAGGGAATCCCAGAAGACGACCCGAGAAATCCAGCAGTTATAGCTGATAATGTTGGTGACAATGTGGGAGATGTTGCCGGCATGGGAGCTGACTTATTTGAAAGCTACATTGAAAGCATTATAGCAGCAATGGTAATTGGCTTCTTGGCATTTTCCGTAAACAGGGATAATTATGTTTTATTGCCTTTAATCATAAGCGCAGTCGGCTTATTAGCCTCTATAATTGGAACTTTCTTTGTAAGGGTAAAAAAGGAGGGCAAAAGCCCGATTGCAGCCTTAAACAAAGGAATCTTTGGAGCTGCAATTATTGCAATTATAGGTTCCTTTTTTGTAATTGGAAAAATGGTAGGCAACGTGGGAATTTTCTATGCAACCCTATCCGGCTTATTGGCAGGAGTTGTGATTGGCCTGTCAACAGAATATTATACTTCAACTAAAAGGAAGCCAACAAGAAGCATAAGTGAAGCTTCCAAAACAGGGGCAGCAACAAACATAATTGAAGGCCTTGCAGTTGGTATGAGATCCACAGTAATTCCTGTCCTGGCTGTATGCGCTGCAATCTTAGCATCTTTCTACTTTGCCGGAGGCGCTGACAGCTTTAGGGAAGGCCTGTATGGAGTTGCAATCTCTGCAGTTGGAATGCTCGCAACCTTAGGCATTACTTTAGCGACTGATACTTATGGTCCTGTAGCTGATAATGCGGCAGGCATCGCAGAAATGGCAAAGCTTGGTAAGAAAACCAGAGAAAGGGCAGAACAATTAGATGCTGTTGGCAACACAACAGCCGCAATTGGCAAGGGCTTTGCAATCGGCAGCGCTGCACTAACTTCATTGGTTTTATTCGTCACTTTTGTTGAGATTACTGGAATTCAGGGTATTAATGTTGCAAAGCCAGAGGTTCTTGTAGGCTTGTTTATTGGCGGTTTACTACCATTCATTTTCGCAGCAATGCTGATGAAATCAGTTGGAAAAGCCGCAATGCAAATTGTAAATGAAGTGAGGCATCAATTCAAAACAATCAAAGGCCTGATGGAGGGCAAAGCAAAACCGGATTATGAGAAATGCATTGACATCTCCACCAAAGCAGCCTTAAGGGAGATGATGATACCCGGCATTTTAGTGATTGTAACCCCGATTGTTGTCGGCCTTGTTTTGGGCGCAGAAGCCTTAGGTGGCATGCTTGCAGGTAAAACAGTTGTTGGGTTTTTGATGGCAGTCTACATGGCAAATGCAGGCGGTGCATGGGACAATGCAAAGAAATACATTGAAGAAGGCCATTTAGGCGGCAAAGGCTCTGATGTGCACAAGGCTGCCGTAGTTGGTGATACTGTGGGAGATCCAATGAAAGATACTGCAGGACCAAGTTTAAATATCCTAATAAAATTAATGGGAATTATTGCAGTAATCTTCATACCGCTTTTTATTTGATTTTGTTTTTTATTTCTTTTTCTTTGGTTTTTCCTTTTGCTGAACCTTAACCGGTTTTTTCTTTGGTTTTTCTTCTTCTACAGCAGGTTTCTCTTCCTTTTCATGTGTCTTTTCTTCTGCAATAGCTGGTTTCCCTTTCTTTTCCTTGGGTTTTTCTCTCCCCATACCTTGTTTTTCCAGTATCTTTAATATTCTGTCAAGTTTTTTGTTAATCTGGTCAAAGTTTCCATTGGATTGTTTTCCAAATTCAGATCTCGAACCGGCTTCCCTGCTTTTGTCCTTAAAACAATCACTACAGTAAATGGGTTTTCCCTGGGTTGGTTTGAAAGGAACTTCACAGTCCTTACCGCATTTATCACATATTGCTGAATGCATCTCATGCCTCTCAGAATGTCCGTCTCTTCCTCTGTCTCTGTCTCTACCTCTTCCTCCTCCGCCTCTATCTCTACCTCTGTCTCTTCCGCCAAACGTTCCAGAACGTCCCCTGTCAGATCTGTCTCTACCAGAACGCCTTCTGTCAAAATTACGATCAAAGTCTCCCATATTGCAAATTCAGAGAGCAGTTCAGTTTATAAATGTATGGTGTGATTAAAGGTATGGTGTAATGATATCCAGTGACTATGGTTTAGGATAAATAGAAAACGTCGTAAAACGTGTGTTATACGCCGTTTTCCAAAAAACCCAATAACTTAATAAACACTCTAAAACCCCAAATACAAAATGCCAGAAGAAGAACAAACTGAAGAACAAAAACCAGAAGAGAAAAAAAAGAAAGAACAGCAAGAAGACCCCGAAGAAACCCACACAGATGGTGTTGGGGAAGGTTAACTTTTTTCAATCAAAACCTTAATAGTAGGCAGCTCATAAGGCCCGCCTTCTTCTATAGCCTTCAAGATTGTCCCTCCGCCTCTGTAAACAGGAAAAACCTGCCGTCTTTGAGCGCTTTCATCTCCAAAACTTTTAAATATTTTAACTAAATCTTTACTAAAATCATTAAAATGGAGGGGGTTGAAAATGTCTGAATACAGGAAAACCGTCAAAGATATTGATGTAAAAGGAAAAAAAGTTATGATCAGGGCTGGACTTGATGTACCTTTAGATATTGAAAAAGATTTATTGGATCCCGATCGGGTAACTGATAACACAAGAATAAAAGACGTTCTTCCAACATTAAAGGTTTTAATTGAAAACGATGCAAAGATAATCCTTGCAGCAGGCTGGTGCGACCGCCCAAAAGGCGAAGATCCTGATTATAGCATGGCTCCGGTTGCAAAAAACATTGAAAGGCTCTTGAAAGAAAAAAACCTCCTAAAACATCCAGTCCTTTTAGCGCCAAACTCATTTGAAGACAAAAAACCAAGAAGCGTTTACAAAAATAAAGATGAAGTAAAAAAAATTGTTGACAGCTTAAAAGAAGGACAAATTGTAGTCTTAGAAAACGTAAGATATGATCCAGAAGCAAACGCAAACGATAAAGACTTTGCAGTTTTTATGGCATCTTTGGCAGAGGCCTATGTAAATGAAGCAGAAACACAAAACCACAGGCCAGAAGCCACAGTTGTTTCAACTCCGGTTCTAATTGCGGAAAAATGTGGGCCGGTAGTATATGGATTAAAATATGTTGATGTTCTTGACAAAATTGGAGATTTATCAAAAACTCTAGAAAGCAAAGACAGAGGTCCTTTTGTGTTTGGACTTTGTGGAAAAAAGATTGAATCAGACCCGGGAATTACCTCAAAAATAACAGTTGCTTTAGCTTTGCTTGACAAAATGCGTAAAGGAGATACTATGATTACAGGCGGTGCAGTAACCTATACTTTCCTCCTCGCACAACATTATGCCTCAAAGATAAATGAAAATATCCGGGAAGTAAATAAAATTGTGGAAAAATACGATCAAAAGATATTATCAGAGGTAAAATCAATTAAAGATAAGAAAGAGGCTGCAAAAAAGACAGAGGAATTCCAAAAACAAAAAAGTGATGAGTTGAAAAATCTTCTTAAAATAACTGACAAGGAAATAAAAGAACTTGTTGGAGATTCTTATATAAGATGGGGCCAGGAAGGAGAACAAATTGTTTTTGCTTATAATGTAATGACTAAAGCTAAAGAAAAGGAAGTTGAAGTTAGCACTGCTTTCGATCACACAATAGCAAATGCCTTACCAAACAAAAGCGGAGTATTGCCGGAAAATACAGAGATAAAAACATACTCTATGGCTTTGAAAATCCCTGAATCGTGGTTAGGAGTTGGGGAAGGCCCAAGAACTTTAGAGAAATTTCAAAGCAAAATAGAAAATGCCTCAATATATTTGCAGTCAGGGCCCTTTTCAATTGAAGACCCAAGAGTTGAGGAAATCTCAAAAACAGATGAGATGATATTTAAAGGAGCCAAAAGATGTAAAGATAAAGGAAGTGTCACAATAGGGGCCGGAGGCGACACAGTAGCAAGGATACATACACGTAAAGCGGAAGATGCTTTCTCTGTAATAACCAGTGCTGGAGGGGCAACTTTGGAATTAATACAAACTGGAACTTCAAGAGGAAAAAAAGCTGTTGAGCAAGCACAAGAAGTTAAGAAATAGTAAGTTCAATATCTAATAAGCTGTTTATTCCATTTTGCAAATTTTCTTTCATTTTTTGAATATCTATTTTACCAAATTCTCCTTGTAAATCTTCAAGATCTTTGCTCGATTTTTCAAGTTTATCATCAACCTTGTCCAGCTCATCCTTCATCTCATCATGCTGGTATTCAACATCGCTTCTTGCTATCTCTTTATCGACTTTGCTTAACCTCCCTTTTAGCTCGCCATGTTTTTTCAAAAAGCCGACAAAAAAATTCTTATCGAGCACCTTGATCTCATTCAGTGATTTTTTCTTCTTTTTTTCATCAAGCCCTAATTTTCCGTCATTAAGGCTTTTTTCCATGCTGCCCATTATCTTTACTATCTTCAGGTCCCTATCCTCAATCAATGTTTTTATTGGAGATTCTGTGTAGCTTTCAACCAGCTTCGAATCCTCAAACGCAATTCTTGAAAATTTTTTAAAGGCTTTCTCCAATACAGAAAAGGACTGGGATACAGAGCTTCTATGGTCATAGATTTCCTTTTTGACAGCTTCTTTGTTATCCAACAGCTTATTGTAGTTGAGATAAGCCTCTGACTTCCTGAATTTCTCAATTTTTTCCTGTAAATCTTCCTTGTTTTTCTTCTCTTCCTCAAGAGCCTTTCCCTTGCTGCTTATCTCAATCTCCAGGCTTCCTTTCCTTCTGACCTTATTTTTTAAGTCCAGAACAGCCTTCTTCATCTTTTCAGTATCTTCCAGTCTTGAATCCCTTACAGCCTGCTTTAATTTTTTTACAGACTCGTCTAAAGTCCTTATATTTCCAGCAACATCTGATGATTCATGGGCCAGAAACTCCTGCAATATTTGATAGCTTTTTAAGGTGCTTTTTGCAAAATCGTTTAACTGCTTATCAAATCCCTCACAGAATTCCAGGATGTTATCATAATTGTTATGCTTTAGATAAATACCATCCAAAAATAATTTCACTCTTCTGGTATAAGCCTCTCTGTTGCCTTCCATTGCCTGCTTAGCCCTCATAGGAATATTGGGATTTTTCAATTCAGCTTTTTCAAGCTTCTCCAGATTTTCATGACATTTCCTTATTTCTTCCTTTATCTTTGATTTTATCACTTCCAGAGCATCATCAAGATCCTTGTAAACGAATTTTGACCTTTCCTCAAACCACGCCTCAAGCTCTTTAAGCGGAACCTCAACTCTCTCAATTTCCTTACTCACAAAGATTTTCTTTAGAAATTTAAGCATTTTTTACTAGAGAATAGGAAGTTTATTAAATATTTTATCAATATTTAAGGCCATGAAGCGTACATACACAAAAAAAAGCAAAGAGCACCAAAAGATAGCCAAAGAAAGAATAAAGACACTTTTCGCTCAAGCAAAGGAAAGATTCAAAGAAAACTCAAAGCTCTCAGACAGGTATGTACAGCTAGCAAGAAAAATAGCCATGAAATACAGGATAAAACTTACCTCCCCTCAAAAAAGAAGATTCTGCAGCCACTGTTACAAATACCTCAAGCCAGGAGCTAATTGCCGTATTCGCGCCCAACGAGGCAAGGTAATATATTACTGCCTTTCTTGTAAAAAATTCACAAGGCTGCCTTACAAATAAGCGTTTGATGGTTGAATTTTAAGTATAACTCCATTTATTTTCTATATAGAAAAAAATAGTTACCTAGTCTACAAGCGAAACCTTTAAATATAAGTTAATTACTTACCAGTGATAAAGGGAATGTTAATATGACTACACTCATGTTCCAAGAAGAGCAAAGAATGGATAAAGAATTTAGAACTAGTAACAGGATTACATTAAATGATTTTGTAGTCAATGATGATGGAACATTATCAAAAGCAAATGTTTTGCTTGGCGGAAAAGCAGCTGGTCTGCCAGTGCATATTACCAATTTTCAGGGAGATCTACTTGCGTTAAGACCAGAAGGAAGTACTTTTCCCGATCACAAATATTATATGGGATTGGAAGGTGATAGATTTAGACCCTTTTATTTTGAGGGATTATTGATGATTCATGATTTAAAAGAAAAAATAACCTATACACACAGGCCAGTAGATATAAAAGAATTAATGTGATTAACAATGGAAGAATTTTTCGACGAAGAACAGACGGAAGTGGAAGACATGAGAAAGGAAAGAAAGAAGATTTCAAGTAAAGATTTCGCTAAGCTTATAAACAAGAGAGACTTAAACGATTTTGAGTTAGACGAATTGTTTATGTGAAAAACATGCCACAAACAATAGATCATCGAAAAAGGAATACCTTAATAGCATTTGGCTTAGGTTCCTTAAGTGTGGCAGGAACATGCGCATTAGATGTTATACATCAAGAAAAAAGAAGTGCTCTTGAAACACTTAATTCTTTAATTGAATTTTTAGAGCCTCCAAATATTAAAATTCCTTATTATATTGGTGGAGACTGTAACGAACACTTTTTATATGCGGAATTTAGAGGTACCACTTATAGATTCTATAGAGTTACTGCAACTGAAGAAGATAATGGGGTTGGCCTCTTAATTGAAAATACTATGCGAAAGTTCAACCCAGAACAAAGAATTGAGAATTTACAAAGAGCCATAGATTTGTTTAATTATTTTCATGGAATAGAAATTGAAGGCTTAGAAAGCAGAGGAAATTTAGTTTGTACAAACAAAAAAACCCCCATTATAAATCCAAGTACACGCTATGAGGTACCTTTACCAATTACACCTTTAGAACATAAAGTTAATAGTAAGGAAATCTTTTAAAAAATTCAACATGCATCCATACAACCTCGAACTGGAAAAAGCAGCTGAGGAAATAAAAAAGGCAGATGCAAAACTTGTTTGTATACAACTGCCTGATGGCCTAAAGCCAAAAGCAAAGGAAATCCAGGATTACCTTGAAAAGAACACTAATGCTAAAATTATAATTTGGCTGGGCTCTTGCTGGGGAGCCTGCGACATCCCGTTGCAGGTTGAAAAACTAGGCGCAGATTTACTGATACAATGGGGCCATTCTCCTTATATTAGCAGCTGGTAGTTAAATCACCAATATTACCAAAACATAAAGGTGCAACATAAATCCTCGCAATAATGCCTGCGAGTTCTTCGATGTGGTATCACGATAGTTGCCGAGCGCATTGGCGAGGCCTAGAATTTCCGAGGATTTTTTAAAAATAATTAATAATAAAATAATTCTAATGTATGTACAATATCTGAGCCTAAAATCCCGAGGATTTTTGAAGAAAATCCGAGTTTTAAGAATTTCCATTAAATAAAAAATTCCTAAAAACCCCCTTATCAGACACATTAAAAAATTTTAAGAAAAATTTAAAAACATCCTATTTACCTAATTTACAAATGACAAAACAAAAGATTGTCTTAGGAGCTGACCATGCCGGCTTCGAATTAAAAGAAAAGATAAAAAAATACCTGATAAAAGAGGGATTTAAAGTTATTGACAAAGGAGCTCATGAGCAAGACCCTGAAGACGATTACCCGGACTTCATTCTACCGGCAGCAGAAGAAGTTGCAAAAGACCCTGAAAATACAAGAGGCATTATCCTCGGAGGCTCAGGGCAGGGAGAGGCAATTGCAGCAAATAAAGTGAAAGGAATAAGGGCAGCCTTGTATTACGGCCATGATACAAATATTGTAAAGCTTTCAAGAACGCACAACAACGCGAACATCCTGTCACTTGGTGCAAGATTCCTAAACAAGGAGAAAGCATTAGAGGCAATTAAGATCTGGTTAGACACAGGTTTCAGCAATAAAGAAAGGCACTCCAGAAGGATCAATAAAATAAAGAATATTGAAAGATGCAAACAATAAATTTCCTCCTAGCCGCAATAGGTTCATACTTAGGCCTTGCAGCAGGAATCATCCTGATCCACATAGCTCCTGAAGAGCAAAAGTCCGGAAAAAAATATTTTATTTTCCTTAAATATTTTTTTTATTCTTTAATAATGCTTTTTTTATTGTATTTTAATTTTAACAATCTATCATTTATTTTGTTGATACTGGTTTTTTTATTGGTCTTCTTATCGTTAAACAAAGACAGGAAAAAAATCAGTGAAATGAACAAATCACTGGTTATTTATTTGATTCTCGCACTGGTTTTCTTTTTAAGCTCCAAAAACTTAAATTTATTTATCATTGAATCTTCCTTAATCTTCTTATACGGAATACCAAACGCTTCTCTCCTGACCAATTTAAAGAAAAAGAATTATGGAGAAATTCTGTTAAAACACGTTTTATTCCTCATAATACTTTTCATTCTATAGTGGCGGAACTAAATAATTGATCAATAGTTTCCTTTAGGAAACCTCGAAAAATCTTTGATTTTTCCACTGATTCCGCCACTATATTCGAAAACCCACGTAGTGGGTACCGAAAATTTTTAATTTTCCAGTACACAAACTATTTATGATTAATTTTTTGTGTTTTCCACTATAATTGCTTTATAGAACTCTTACCACTTCCCGCCCCTTATTCTCAGATAAAATGCCAAATGGTTTACTACAATGTGCAAAATAAAGCTCAAGCCCAGTATTATGAGAATTTTTTCCAAAGACAAAGAAACAAAAAAACTAACCAAGATAACCGCTCCGATTACAAAATCCGTCTGGTCAAATGGGACAAAAGGCTTTCCTGACTGATAACCGAGTCTTCTTTTCACAAAACTCTCGGATAAATCCCCAAGAACAGCTCCCAAACCCATGAGAAATCCCAACACCAGCCAGTTTGAATAATCTACCAAAGCCAAGCTGGAAAAAGTGTCCCTCAGCAAATATTGTAGATAAGCAATAACAATTGCAAACAAAACACCAAAAAACAAGCCCCTAAAAGTCTTATTTTTGCCGAAAATAGGCTTGCCGCCCAACTGCCTGTTAAAGTCAATTGGAATAACAAGAACATTAATCTTCTTGACTATAACCGGAGCCATATTCGCAAAATATGCTGGCAAAATAAAGTAAAAGCAGCTCAAAATTAATTGTAAAAAGCTTGGCATGAAAAGTCTAGCCTATAACAGTTTAAATAATTTTTCATGCTGCAAAATATAAAACAAAAATATTTAAAATAAGCTCTATAAGCTTAAGCTTAAAACTTTAAAGCGAGGGTAAATTGTTAAATAGGTATTTTTTTATTAGATGGTTGATATGTCCGCTAATAGGATTATACATAAAAGAAATAAAGGATATAGAGAATTTCCCTAAAAATGGGAGTTATATTATCGTAGCAAACCACAACAGCGTGTTCGACGGATTTGCTTTGGCTTATCTCTACACTTTACGCAGGCGTGATGGGAGAGTGGCTGTGGTTGCCAGGCTCAAAGCACGACGGAATAATCAGATAGACAAGGCAATGATGAGCTTCATCTCAGTTATAAGTAGTATCTTTTGGATGATAATAGACACAGATGAGAATGGCAAGATATCTAAAGTGCTGAATGCATTAAATAAAGGGCACTCGTTTCTAATCCTTCCTGAAGGGAGAGTAAACACAAATTCAAAGGTGATGCTCAAGGCCAGGACAGGGGCAGCCAGGATTGCATTGCTCTCTAAAGTACCAATACTCCCTATTGGACTGGCAGACACCGAAAAGGTTTTGCCGCTGAATGCCTATCTGCCCAGGCTCAAAAGACTCGCAATAAATATCGGAAAGCCTATATCTTTTGCTAAGTATTACGGAAAAGCAGATGACAAAAAAACATTGGAAAAAGTAACAAGGATAATTATGAAGGAAGTAGAAAAGCTTTCAGGAAGAAGCTACCCTTACTAATTTTAGAAAAGTTTATTAACCTCAATTTAAAACAGGTTTTATGCATACTTACAACAAAAACCCAAAGAAATTGACATACAATAAGTTGGGAAAGCTGTTGATTATAGACAAGCTTTTTTTCCTGCTGCTTTTTTTTTCCATGTTGATATTCAGCCCGGATATGGTAATAATAGCTATATTTGTACTAACCATCCCTTATCTAATAATGACGGACAGAAAATCTCTGTTCCCTCAATTGGCTATTGCATTCTTATTATCTTTTATATGGGTCTTTATTGCAAATGGGAAATATGGATACGCTAATGATTATGTGTCTGTTTTTGGATTGAATATATTCCCAATGTTTGGCTGGACAGTGGGATTATTTGTAGGATACTTATTGTTTTCCCATTATGAGCATATCGTAAGCGGAAGCTCTTTTGTAAAAAAAATCGTGATTTTTACATTGATGTTTTCTGTCTTGCTTATATCTGTAGAGACGATAGGCTACCATATATTTAACGTCAGGAATTTAACTAACGCTGCATACAAAGGGCTGCCTTTTTGCAATTGTCTCCATGCGCCGTTCTGGATGAAGATAATGTATTTTTTAATGGGGCCTATTTTTTATTCAGTTTGTTATTACCTGAAATTGGAAAACCCACACTTGGCTCTTAAAATAAGGAGTATAGTTCCAAGAGGCTCGGAGAACTAGAACATTCTTTTTCTCAAAAAGCTTAACATACCGCCAAAAGGGCCATAAAATATTGACCCTTCAAACCTTGTTTTTTTGTTTTTTAAAGCTTTTCTTAAATCACGATCAATTATCAGATACCCTGTTGCAATCTCAAATGCAAAATGGGCATCCGAGCCTGCTGTTCCAGCCAATCCGAGCTTTTCAGCGGTTCTCTGCGCCTTCCCATTATTGCCTGGCAGATTCCTGGCATTAAAAACCTCTATAGCATCTATTTTATTTTTAATTTTTTCTATTGGCAAGGTAAAATAATGGATTTTTCTTATTGAAGTCCTGAATGGATGCGCTATCGAAATCAAGGCATCTTGCTTCCTCGCCTCATCAATAACTGAATAGAAATCTTTTTCCTTGATCTCCTTCTGAAGATAATAAACCATAATATCTCCAAAATTCGTGCTGATTTCCTCTCCAACAATAACCTCAAATTCCTTATCCTTATTTATTTTAGAAACCTCTAATGCGCCTTTGATAGTGTTATGATCCGTAACAGCAATCCCGTTCAGGCCTCTTTTCTTCGCAATCCTCAAAAGAATTTCCGGCTTTAGGTTACTGCATTTCGAATAATGAGTGTGGTTATGTAAATCGTACTTCATTTAAACAGAAAATTATATAAGGATTATAAAGTTTATGTTTCCAAAAAATGAAGCATATTTTTTCATTGCCGAATAAGATAACAGCCGCAAGGGTATTGCTCATTCCGTTTTTTATCTACATACTTCTTGCAGAATTTCCATACAAGGAATTCATAGCCGCCTTGGTTTTCATAATCCTTGCTTCTTCTGACGCTTTGGACGGCTATCTTGCAAGGAAAAGGAATGAGATAACAGAAGTGGGAAAAATAATTGATCCGATAGCTGATAAGCTTTTGATAAGCACTGCCTTGATTTTTTTTATTGGAAAAGGCATACCGGCCTGGATGGCAATCACAATTATAGCAAGAGAATGGATCATAACAGGCCTTAAGCTTATTTTTGTCACAAAAGGCACAGTGATAAGCGCCAGTATTCTGGGAAAAGCAAAAACATTGACGCAAAGCATCGGCATTGTCCTGATAATTCTGGAATTTTCAATAGCCATCTATGTAATGTTCATAGCAGTTTTTTTTACAGTGGTTTCCGGCCTCGATTATTTAATTAAATTCGGCAGGTTAATGAAGGACAATGTCAAGAATATCCCAAATCTCATAACTTTAATCAGGCTGCTTTTAATACCTGTTTTTGTATTATACCTGTTTAATGACAATATCAGCATAGCTATCCTGGTTTTTGCAGCAATAACCTTGGGCGATAAGATAGACGGAATTTCCGCCAGGATCGCAAAACAAATAACCCATTTTGGGAGCATATTCGATATCTTCACAGATTGGACTTTCCTTATAGTGGCCTTGCTTGCCTTCATCTACAAAGGTTTTGTCTCATTAAAATTTGGCATTTTATTATCAATTCCAATTATCTTAATAGCAATAATAAAATTGTATTATCTCAAGAAACACAAAAAAAACCTTACATCAATCGTGAGCAAGATGGCTGTTGGCTTTGGGTATATAACAATTCTGGCTGTGTTGATAGATTTCGAATACAAAAGCTTCTTTTTAATGGCCTCTTTTCTGATTGTCTTAATTACACTGGCTAATTTTTCAATAAAGGCAAGATAAGCTACAATTTCTTTATCCTTAGATTAGAAATCATCAGAACTCCTAAAAACAAATAAATATAAGGATAATAAGACAAAGGAACATCAAGAAAGTAAATTAAAGGGATTATCAAACCATTCAAAGTTATTGGCATCCCCTGATATGTTCCTTTCATATCCATAATATTATACCTTGCCAATCTTAAAATTCCGCAAAACAAAAATATGGTAAAAGCAATCATAGCCAAAGGAGTTTGTATTAGACTAAAGCCAAAAACAGCAGGCGCAACTCCAAATGAGATGGTGTCTGCCAGACTGTCAAGTTCTTTTCCAAATTCATTGTTTGTTTTTGTCAATACAGCAACTTTCCCATCCAGGTAATCAAACACTACCGCTGCAATAAGCATTATAGCTGCTAAACTATATTTAGAGGTAATTGCAAACAAGATAGCTGTTAATCCAAAAACAACATTGATCAAAGTCAGAATATCCGCAAATTTCATCAACGCTGTCAGCCTGAATTCATTAATATCCCCTTTCCTGACAAACCTGAATTCCGATTTAAAGATCCACTCAACTGCAGATATTATTGTTATCACAACCGCAATCCACACAAGAACCAAGTCAACATTGCCCAATACTGCCGGAATGAGCGCAATAATCTGGAAGAACAGCATTACCTTGCCAATAAAAGTGGGCTTGAATTCCCTTCTCCTGTCCTTGTACAGCAAAATAGCCGCTCCTGAAATAGTCAGTAAATCCCTGCCCAAAAAGATCAAAGCAACCCAAAGAGGTATGACATTCGTAAGGTAGAGTGATATAGCTGTCAGGTTCACCAGGAGCTTATCCGCCAACAAATCGACTATGGACCTTACCTGCGACCTTTTTTTCCTTTTTGTAATAAAGCCGTCGAAAAAAGCGATAAAGGCTGTAAGAATAAACAGGAAAGCTGCCACATTCTCTCTTGGGTTTAAGATGGCAAGCATCACTATTGGAGCCAGCAAAACTCTCAATAAAGTTATAGTAATCGGAAATTTTCTAGGGTAGAATTTCATTTTAATAGTAGCCAATTATGCCTGAACCAGCTTTCACTTTATCCTCTTTTTTTATTTTCAGTTTCACTTTGGTAGAAATTATCAAAGATACCTGAGACCCCAACACAATCGCTCCTATTTTCTGCCCTTTATTAACCTTTTGATTTTCCTTAACATAGCATTTTATCTTCCTTGCAAGAAAACCAGCAATCTGAATGACCTTTACCTTTCCGATTTTTTTATTCTTTATTATTATCTCATTGTTTTCATTCTGCAGGCTTTTTTCAAAATCAAAAGCAGAAAAAAACCTTCCTTTCTTATATTTTATTGATTCAACTTTGCCCTCAATCGGAGCCCTGTTGACATGCACATCAAAAGGAGACATAAAGATGGAGATTAAATAACAATCCTCTCCAACATCTTTAGTTAATGTATGAATTTTTCCAAACATCCCTTTTTTTATTTTTAAAGGATTTTCATTATTTTTTATATTTTTATAAGAATTTTTATTGAGTGTTTTTTTATTGTTGATTTTATTAGAATCTTGTTTAATGTCGATTGTTTTATTGGAATTAAATCTAATTATCTCAATTATTGTACCATCAGCAGGAGAAACAACAACATTATCCTTTGGAATCTTTCTTATTGGATCTCTATAGAAATTCAAGAGAAATAAAATTAAAAAAACCAATATAACAGATACCAAACTCAATATTGCCCCCAACATAGTTTTTATTTAGAATTTTATTAGTTTAAATATTTTCTTATTAATTTGGAGCAGGGTATAAAAGATGGTCCAGACTCTTTCCGCATCTGACTGGTTCATATAATACTTCGCTCTCTTCTGGTTTTATGTATCTAATTGTTGGTTTAATAATTTTATCAATAATCACTGTTTCATTCCCCGATTCATCTTTTTTACTTTCGTAAGAATGATCTAGTGGGAATGTTACTTCACTATATCCATATGGTAAAAATCTTCTTTTTCTTTTAAGAAATGGCTTCCTTTTACGGTATGAATCAATCAAATCACTTAAAAATAAATCCCCATTTATTGTAGTCTTATCTGATGGAGATAATGCTATAACCGATCCTTTCTTCGGTAGCAATTTCATTTCTTTTAAAGCTTCTATGGAAGTTCCAGAATAACAACTAGAATTAATGAAGAAGAATTCTGATCCTTGCAACCTCACTCCGAGCTCTTGATAAGGGATAGTTGACCTATTTGGTGAAAAAACATTTCTATCTCCATGACCAGTATAAAACAATACTACTGGGAGTCGTTTTTCTTTTGCTTCTTCACTTATATTATTCAAATTTTCCAATATCTGATTATTTGTCAAAAATGCGCCCCTAATTATATTTATTTGACTTGTTTTAACTTCATTTGTCAGGTAATCACTAAATTCAATCATGTCATTAAGGAACCCAACTTCATTTCCAACTAAAATAGTAGTACTTATTCTCTCATTACCCATGGATATTAGAATTATACGTTCCTTTATAAACTTATCAGTAACAACAGAATTCAAATATATATATATATATAAAGGGATTAAGGTACTTAGAGAATATGTCACACACAATCCTGGACTGCTACACAGACGAAGCCTCAGGCTTAGGCGTTCCCCCAAGCTTAGGCACTTACCCAAGATACTTAGCAGGCTATCTGAAAAGCAAAGGAGAGCAATTTAACTACATAACAATAGATGACTTAAGATTTTATTTTCAACATAATTCAAAGGAAAAACAAACAAAAAAATCTCAAAAAACAAACATTAAAATTTACAATTTAACTAAAAACGCAGATAATATTAAAGAAATTCTGAAAAAAACTGAGATTCTATACATAATCTTAGGTGTTCATGTTCCCGGCAAATACCTAAGCGCAGTCCCTGGAACTTTAAAGGAAGTGATTCCATTAATTAAAGATTTAGACTGCAAAAAAATCCTGACAGGCCCTGCAATCTATGGCACTCAGCTCTATGGAGGCAAATTTTATGAAAAAGCTGATTTAAAGATTTTCAATGATATTGAAGATTTTAATTTTCCTTTTGAAAAACTGAATAATTATCCAGAACTCGGAGCTGAAATTGTAAAGCAAATTCCTGATTTAAGAGTTATTGAGATAGAAACAAGCCGCGGTTGTAAAGTAGGAAAATGCAGCTTTTGTACAGAGCCAATTAAGAGTATGTTTATGAATAAAAATTCTGAAGATATAATAAAGGAAATTGAAGCTTTTTACAATTTAGGCTGCTATTATTTTAGAATTGGAAAACAAGCTGACTTTTACGCAATTAATGAGCCAATAAAATTATTAAAAACAATAAGAGAGAAATTCCCAAAAATCAAAATATTGCATATTGACAATGCAAACCCAAATTCTGTTGTTGCCGACAAAAGCCATGAAATAACAAAAGCAATTGTTAAATACTGCTCTGAAGGAAATGTCGCTGCCTTTGGCATTGAATCCTTTGATCCAATTGTTATTAAGGAAAACCTCCTAAATGCAACTCCGGCAACTGCATTCAAAGCAATAAAAATAATAAATAAATACGGCCAAGAAAGAGGAGAAAATGGAATGCCAAAATATCTGCCAGGAATCAATATTATTTTTGGATTGATGGACGAATCAAAAGAAACCCATAATAAAAATATGCAAGCTTTGAAACAGATTCTTAATGAAAATTTAATGCTAAGAAGGATAAACATCAGGCAAGCATCAGTATTGCCCGGAACTTTACTGGAAAAAAAAGCAGGCAACAAATTCTTAAGAAAAAACAAGAAATATTATTGGAGCTGGAGAAAAGAGATCAGGCAAAAGATTGACTTTGAAATGCTGAAAAGAATCACACCAAAAAATCAAATTCTCAAAGATGTTAGAATGGAAATATATGATGGCAACACAACCTTCGGCAGGCAGGTTGGAACTTATCCTTTGATTGTTGGCATTAAAGGCCGCTATGAATTAAATAAATTCTATGATATTAAAGTAACTGGGCATATGTTGAGAAGTATAACTGGAGAAATCATATAACGAAACATATTTAAAACCAAATAGATTCTTAGAGGCTAGGCCCCTGTAGCTTAGTAGGTTCTTTTGGCTTTGTCAAAAGCTATAACGAGCGTACGGCTGTTAACCGTAAGGTCACCAGTTCGAGTCTGGTCAGGGGCGTAGGGGGCCCATTCGGGCCTCAATTTTTCCCAATCTATAGACAAAAAATTTCCAAAATCTTTATAAAACAGCCATATTTACATTTAAATTCTTAATACGGGCCTGTAGTTCAGTCTGGTTAGAATGATCGACTGATAGCAATACTGGAAATCGATTGGTCCTCGGTTCAAATCCGAGCAGGCCCATTCTTTCTTTTATTGGATAACAATAAATACTAGTGTTAGTTACCCAGAATAGTTGGGGATGGAAAGAAGAACAATAATTTTTGGTGGTCTGGCATCACTAGTATCTAAATCATTAGATTTTCTACCATTACATACAAGCAACCCTCCTAGCAACACAACTCTTAATCAGTTCACAGATGAAGAAACAACAAAGATAGAAGAATTAAAAGCCAGGTTAACAAATGATGGATTTGGTAGTGAAACCATTGATTCTCTTTTTGATTATAAAAATCTAGAAATCTACCGCCGTATTGGGAGATTATTCATTAGAAATCCAGAAAATAATGTTGACTTAGTAGACACTCCTGAGAAATTTGAAGAAAGGTATAAAAAAGGCTATAGAAAACAAATTAGATTAGACGATAAAATAGAATCTGCACAAGATTTTGCAAAAAAACATAGTTCAGATTTGGAAGGAGCAGAATCAGAATATGATGTAGATAGAAGAGTTATTGTTGGCATATTAGGAATTGAATCTGATTTTGGAAAAGTAACAGGGAAATATAAGGCATTTAATTCTTTTGTATCTCAATATTTAGTCAGAGTATATAAAAATGACGAGAGTGAAAAAAGAAGAAAAGATAGAGCTTATAGAGAAATAAAAAAACTCATAGAATATTCAAAAAGAACAGGAATCCAAATTCTTAAATTAAACTCATCATACGCAGGAGCAATAGGTTATGGTCAATTTATACCTTCTTCTCTGAATGAATATTTTGTTGGAAAAAATGGCACAGTAGAAGAAGCTGATCCTACGTATATGGTAGATACTATCTACGCTGTAGCTAACTATCTGCATAAAAACAGGTGGAACAAAACTATAGATAATCAATCTCCAAAAGTAAATGAAATGGACTGGTGGGAAATCAACGATATGGTTAGAAAATTGAACAAAAATAGAAACGAACCTGAGCTATTAGACCAAATTTCTGCAAATAACCCAAGAAACTGGTTTTCAATATGGAATTATAACCATTCCACAGCTTATATTAAGGCAGTTCTAGAAATCGCTGATTCTATCAAAATATAACTCACCCTTATAGTCAAGACACCAAGGTATAATATATAATCTCATCATAAAAACGTGGCAAGGATACCCGACCATTTATGGTTGGGAGGAATTGCCACTCTTCACCTCGTTTAGCATTTTCCCTTTCTTTCGCATGTTTTCTTCCAGTTTCTTTTCTATCTCCTGGAAGGTTTTGGTTATCTCTTCCTTTGGAAAAACTTAATGTAAATAATTGGCAAAATACCAACTGTATTCAACACAAAAATGGCAATAAACCATTTTAGTTGATTATTTTTTGCAGATTTCCATAAACCTATACCTTTCCAAATGGCTTCCCAAATAATTAAAGGGATTAGCCAAATTAAAATCAATGTGTCAAATGCCATATTAATTACCTCCTTAGCCCATATAATTACATCCTTAGTTTATAAAATCACCTATCTTTAATTGTCCTTTTAGATGTTGAGGACAGTTAAATATATCATACTCAAATACAGATTTTCCTTCTTGTTCTTGAATGTATCTCTTGACTTGTTCTTGGCTAACATGACCTGCTGAACCACAGTAATAACCAACTGCCCATAATGCAGGAAACCCTTTTCCATAGTGTTGCTTGTATCCCAAATATCTTAAATCTGGAAAGCAACGTCTTAACTGTATGCTTGTGTTTCCTTTAAGCTGATTAACTATCTTGAATGGAATAGATGTTGGTCTTGCTCCAACAAATAAATGCAGATGGTCTGGTTGTATTTCTAATGCTAATGGTTGTATCTTCATATTGTAACATTGACCTTCTATTATTGTTTTCAGCACTTCTTTCACCTTGCCTATTAATATCGGTTTGCGATACTTTGGTATCCATATAATGTGATAGTTTATGTTAAACTTGCAGTGATGTCCTCGTCTAACAGTTGCTATCTTTGATTCAATCTTGTATTTTTCTGGATTGAAATGTTTGTATATTTTTTTAGTCATAGCGACCACCTCATTACTAAAGGTGGTTGCTTGTCGGTGAGGGTTTACTCGTTTAGCGGAAACCACATTAAACTTTTTGGTGTTAGCCAAACAGTTTAAGTTAAGGCTTCTGCGTGAGAAACCCCACCCTTTAGGGTGATTTATTTTGGGAGGAGGTCATTTTACCAGCTAATTCTTTCACTACCCGTAAAATTTAAATAGTAGTTGTTATCTTAGAATAAGAACAGATAAAAAATTAAGAGGTTGAAATATGAAAATTCCACTAATTTTTGCAACTTTGGTTGTTCTTGCTGTTTTCTTGTCTGGCTGTGAAATCTATGAAACATTATACTCAGCTCCAGAGCCTGTTGGCGAAGTAGTTGAAGTTTCTGAAGAAGAAATAAATATTGAAAATATCACTATGATAGGAGAAATAGGAGAAGAGATAGAAGTTGAAGAAACAGGGGTTGAGGAAGAAACACCAGAAAGTCTTGAAGAACCTGCCACTGTTATTATTGTAGAAGAAACAGAGCTTATAAGCCTTGTTCCAAAAGCAGAAGATCCTGACAAAGACAAGTTAGAGTTCATTTTTAGCAGCCCGTTGGATGAAGAGGGAAAATGGAAAACAGATTATGGAGACTCAGGAGAATACACAATAACTGTCACCGTTTCTGATGGGGAATTGACAAGCTCCAAGGATGTATTAATAATTGTCAATAAAAAGGAAGAAAGGCCCACCATAGATACCTTTAATCCTAAGGAAACAGCTATAACTGTTGATGAAACAGATACAGTTGAGTTCAGTGTTGAAGCCTCAGACCTGAATAATGATGACCTGGAATACGCCTGGAAGCTAGACGGTGTTGAGATCTCAGATGAAAAGTCTCTTAGTTATGAAACTACATATGAGGATGCTGGCAGCCACACTGTGAAAGTCACTGTATCAGACAGCACTTTAGAAGCGGATCATTTGTGGTCCTTTACTGTAAACAATGTAAACAGGGTTCCGGCCCTTGAAGAGTTATCAGATATAAGCGTAGAAGAGACAGAAACAGTAACAATTGACCCTGAAATTTTTGATCCGGATGACGACGAAGTTACCTTCAACATATCAGATCCGGTTGGG
>SDBT01004373.1_pt1 | contig 24050 bp, 27 predicted proteins | sample 2277101 | NCBI WGS metagenome assembly SDBT01 (sample SAMN10404973, study PRJNA504765) | marine sediment metagenome | isolation source: marine sediment core GS10_PC15, 103 cmbsf | place: Arctic Ocean: Southern Knipovich Ridge | collected 2010 | reverse complement strand
GTATATGAACCGCGTGGAGGGGTATAGTCTGGACGTCATGGCATTTGGTCTCCTCAATGAGGCTATTGTCGTGTAGCATGATTATACCCCCCAATGCTCATAGAGTAAACCGCGTAACTACTGATCCAACTTCCAATTATGCCCGCGCCTGGGCCAGGGCCTCGGCGCCGCCAGCGATGTCCATGATCTCCAGAGTAATTGCCCGCTGCCGGGCCTTGTTGAACTCCAGTGTCAGACCCCCCACCAGCTCCTCGGCGTTGTCAGAGGCGTTGCGCATGGCCACCATGCGCGCGCCGTGCTCGCTGGCGATGGACTCCAGGACCGCCTGGTAAATCTGCAGTTCGGTAAATCGCGGTAACACCTCGTCCAGGATGGAACGAGGATCAGGTTCGTAGATGTACTCAATCGCTACCGGGGACCGAACGCTTTCTACATACTCATCCATAGCCTGCGTCTCGATTTCAGCCGGCATGATGGGCAGAAGGCGCTTAACAGTCGGCTGCTGGGTGAGCACGTTGATAAAGTTGCTATAGACCAGGTACACCTGGTCGAAACGGCCCTCGCGGAAGCCATCTATGGCAACCCTGGCGATAGGGGTTACATCCACCAGACTGGGCTGGTCGGGGATGGCGGGGAACTCGGCCACAATCTCCTCGCCGCGGCGATGCATGAAATCCCGCCCTTTGCGCCCCACCGTGATCAACTTGACCGGCCACTCACTCGCCTCTATGAAACCAACGGCTTTCATGATGACATTGTGATTGAAAGCCCCACACAACCCTCTATTGCCCGTCAACACCACCAGGGCGGTGGAACTACTCACAGCCGGTTGCTGTGCAACCTCGTGCAAAGGACGAACCTGGAGCAAAGGGTGGAGCTCCTCCCCCACTTGCCTTTGGGCGGCCAGATGGGTGAGAACCTCCCAGGCTTTCTCGGCATAGGTCCGGGTGGCCTTTACCTGAGCCTGGGCTCGCTGCATCCTGGAAGCCGCGACTGCCTGCATGGCACGAGTGACCTGCCCGATGTTCTTGACGCTTTTGATGCGCCTGCGAATCTCAAGGAGTGTAGCCAACTGAGTCCCCCTCACTTTGGTCCTTGGTCAGGTGGTTCTTGGTCAAGTGTCTCTTTCGACTATCCGACCATCTGACCATTATTCTTCCTCTTTTTTCACTACCTTCACCGCGTTCTCGTCGAACTCCTGAATCGCCCCGTCCAAGGTCTCCATCAGCTCATCGGAGAGCTTCTCTTTCTGAGCGGCGATAGTCTGAACTATTTCAGGACGTACATCGGACATGAAGCGATAGAAGTTGCTCTCCCAGTTCCTCACCTCTCCGACTGACACGTGATCCAAGAAACCGTTGGTCACGGCGTAGATGATCATGATCTGATGCTCCAACGGCATGGGCACGTACTGGGGCTGTTTGAGGATCTCAGTGATGCGTTTGCCTCGATCCAACTGATCGCGGGTGGCCTTGTCCAACTCAGCAGCGCCAAACTGGGCGAAAGCGACCTTCTCGTAGTACTGAGCCATGTCCGTTTTGAGCCTGCCCGCCACCTGCTTCATGGCCTCGGTCTGAGCCTCGCTGCCAACCCGGGAGACAGAGATGCCCACGTTCAGGGCCGGGCGGATGCCGGCGTTGAAGAGGTCCGTCTCCAGGTAGATCTGCCCGTCGGTGATGGAGATGACGTTGGTGGGAATATAGGTCGTGAAATCGCCCAGCAGGGTCTCGACGATGGGGAGTGCGGTCATAGAGCCGCCGCCGTATTCGGGGTTAAGCTTGGCCGCCCGCTCCAGCAGGCGAGAGTGGAGATAGAAGATGTCGCCTGGATAAGCCTCGCGGCCGGGAGGGCGCCTGAGGAGCAAACTCACCTGACGATAGGCCCAGGCGTGCTTGGTGAGGTCGTCGTAGACGATGAGAACGTCCTTCCCCTGCTCCATGAACTCTTCGCCTATAGCACAGCCAGCGTAGGGGGCGATGTACTGCTGAGTGGCCGGATCCGAAGCAGCGGCCACGATCACAATAGTGTGCTCCATGGCATCGTACTGCTCCAAGGTGGCCACTACACGCGCCACGTTGGCCTGTTTCTGCCCGATGGCCACGTAGATGCAGATCAGATCTTTGCCCTTCTGGTTGATGATGGTGTCAACAGCCAGGGCCGTTTTGCCCGTCTGGCGGTCGCCGATGATCAACTCCCGCTGCCCACGGCCGATGGGGATCATGGAGTCTATGGCTTTGATGCCCGTTTGGACAGGGGTGTCAACAGGCTGACGAGCCACCACCCCAGGGGCGATGCGCTCGATCTTGCGGTACTTATCGGTTGCAATCGGCCCTTTCCCATCAACCGGCTCACCCACAGCATTGATCACGCGCCCGATTAGAGCCTCCCCCACTGGCACCGAGACGATGCGGCCTGTGCTGCGGACGGTCTGGCCCTCCTCAATATCGGTGTATTCGCCCATGATGATGACGCCTACATTGTCCACTTCCAAGTTGAGGACAATGCCCAGGACGCCGTTCTCGAACTCGACCAGCTCGCTGGCCATGGCCCCGGACAGGCCAGAAATGCGGGCGATACCATCGCCCACCTCGATCACGGTGCCCACGTCAACGGCTTCGACTGGGGCCTCAAAGGTCTCAATCTGCTGCCTGAGAAACTGGGTTATATCTTCTATCAAAACGTCTTGCTCTCGTACCGCCATCGGCGCCTCCTTCTGCTTGATCTTGAGTCAAACTTGCCTCGTCGAATAGTATACACGGGTTATGGCTAAAGCGCAAGTTCTGTAGTCGGGTCAGACCGTCAACCCCTGCACCGTGGCCTGATCCAGCTTCTTGACCAGGGCCACGATCAACTCCAGAGCATGGTCGTAGTCATCCCTGTGCATGATGCCCACGTGGCTGTGGATGTGACGGGTGGGCACGCCGATGACCACTGTGGGTACCCCGCCGGCGTGAATGTGGATCATCCCGCCGTCGGTGGCCCCGCCCTCTATGGCCGAAAATTGCAGTGGCATCTTCAACTCTTGAGCCGTCTCAATCACCAGGTCTCGCAGCTTGAGGTTAGGGATCATGCGTCTGTCGTACACGCACAAAGAGGGGCCCTTACCAAGTTTGATGGCCGATTCCTCAGGCTTGATGCCCGGCACGTCGCCCGCGATGTCCACCTCCAGGATAATGGCCACATCGGGCGAGACGACGTGCGCGCTGGTCTTGGCCCCCCTGAGTCCCACTTCCTCTTGAACAGTGCCCACCCCGTAGACAGTGTTGGGGTGCGGCTCTTCAGTCAGGCGTTGGATGGCCTGGATGAAGAGAGCGCAGCCAAGCCGATCATCCCAGGCCTTGGACATGTAGGTCTTGGGATTGGCCAAGATAGCGAAATCGCTGACGGGGATGATGGGATCGCCGGGGCGGACCCCTCGCCCCTTCACCTCCTCCTGGCTGGTGGCCCCGATGTCAATGTACATGTCCTTCTTGGGGACCATCTTCTTCCGCTCTTCGAGCGGCAGCATGTGAGGCGGCTTGGCCCCGGTGACGCCGAACACGTCGCCCTGAGCGGTTTTGATGACCACGCGCTGAGCCAGCATCACCTGATCCCACCAGCCGCCCAGGGGGACGAACTTGACGAAGCCCTCCGTGGTGATGAGCCTGACCATGAAACCGATCTCGTCCATGTGACCGGCCAGCATTACTTTGGGCGAGTCAGCCAAACCCGCTTTCTTGCAGATGATGCTGCCCATCTTGTCCTGCTCGACAGTGGTGATCCCCTCTAGATGGCGGCGGATCACTGCCCGCACCTCGCCCTCGTAGCCGGGCACCCCCGGCGCCTCGGTGATCTCCTTGAGTAGAGCCTCTGTTTGATCCAATTTCTGTCTCCTTCCATTTCAGCTTCAGTGCTCACACAAACCGGGGCATATAATACACCAACTTGCGTTTTTTGTCCAGTTAGAGGGGACAAGACTTGAGGATTTAACGGACATCTCTATTGGCAAATCAGGTCGGTCGCGCAGGCGCAACAGACTTGAGGATTGAACAGTCCGTTCAATCCCTGGGTCCGTTGTTCCCTCTCCGTTGTTACACTCGCACAAGCGTGATCTGTAAACTTGCCGGGTAGAAGTTAGCCAGCAGCCCCAAGCGCAGGTTCAGCAGCTTGAGGTAGCGGCGCAAGCGCTGCCGGTGCACTTCGGTGATTTCCCGAAACGCGACCGCAGCGACGGCGACCTTATCGTCCACAATCAGCAAGCGACAAGGAACGGTCTCCAGCACTCTACCACGGAAGCTGATGGCAATCTCCTGTTTTCGCTGCACCGGAATCCTGCACAGTTGAAGCTCAGTTTCTGACGCTCGACGGTAGACGTAGTGAATAAAGCCAGGGCCAAGGGTGCTGTGCACTTCGAATAGGGCTCCCTGGATCGCATAGGTGAGCTCAGGATACAACAGGTCATCCCTCACAGATATTGGCGCTGGCCGCTCAGTAGCGAATCTCTGCCCGAGGAAGTTAGGCACTCGTTCGATCTCAATATCGCCGCCTCCGAAGTTTACCAGCAGCCCCAGTTTCAGGTCAGTCACCTTCAGGCACGAAATGATCTGCGCTCTGTTGAGAGGGCACAAAGCATCAATTGCTTTGAGCTCTACCAGGATCTTATCATAAGCGATAAGGTCTGGGTAAAACAGCGCCAAGTGGTGGTCCTTGTAGTCAATTTCGTAGGCCGGCTGTCTTCGAAATGGAATATTCTGAGCCTGCCACACGGTGCACAGAGCTTCTTCCCAACTGGCCTCACTGATGCCTGCGCCCTTCAAGTCGCAATAGACCTTGAAGAAAGTCCCCCGCAGGGTATAAGTCAGATCCGCGTAAATGAGTTTGGTCATGGTGTTCCTCCCACGGAGGTACAACGGACTGTCGGATTGATCGGACTGCTCCTCCCGGAAGGTAAAACCTCCTGCCTCCATGCTCACCAATCCGTTCAATCCTTTAAGTCCGTTGTTCCTTTTCTCCTCGTACTCAACAGTCCGTTCAATCCTTTGAGTCCGTTGTTCCCTCCGCCGGCGGCTCATACCGCTCATAGTAGCCCAGCACCTGGCCGTCTGCGCCTCGCACCGCCCGCATGTAGATCCGGTGCTCTTCGTTGTCGGTAATGAGCCGCTCCTCCTCCCCGGCCTGCATAGCGGCCAGAATCTCGATCATTTGTTGCTGCGATTGCTCATTATGACAATCCAGCAACGAGCGGCCGAGCAGGCTCTCCCCCTCGTCGTAGTGAGCGATAGCAGCCTTGTTCATGTAGCGGGTAATGTGCTCCGTGTCGGCAAACAACACGGGGTCTTTGAGGCTGTCCAGGATGGCAGCCATGAGCGTAGCATCTATCATTGGTTCTCCTTCCTATGGTAAGATTTCATAACTGGCGCAGGCAGCGTTCAAGATCGCGTCGGTGGATCACGGCCAAGACGTGGATTTCATTCTCTAATACCTCGTACAACATTCGGTAGTCGCCTACCCGCAAGCGAGACAACCCGCCGGTATCTTCCAGACGTTTCCATTTCTTGCCGGGTGGGAAAGGGTTCTCCTCCAAGGCCAGGATGGCCTTCGTCGCCCGCGTCCGGTCGGCCCGAGGCAGTTTCTCCAACTGCTTGAAGGCCCGTCGTTCGACCTTTAGTTTGTAGGCCACTATGCTTACTCCTACAGCAAAGTTCGCAGCTCCTGGGATGTGACGAACTTATCCTGACGGATAGCCTGCCGAGCCCGTTCTCGCAACTCCACAAAACGGGGGTGGTGAGCCAACACGTAGTCTTCCCACTCTTCCTCATCAACAGGCATAAGGACGGCCATCGGTCGTCCCTGATAGGTGATGACGTATTCGGCGCCCTCCTCCCGTACAGCCCGCAAGATCTCGCTAGTTCGGTTCTTCAACTCGCGCACACCTACCTTGGGCATAATCCTCTCCTTGGTAATAAATGTGGCTACATTTGTAGCTATAATATACTACGTTTCCCGGCTGGTGTCAACCTCGCGTATTCATTAACTCTCCCAGCCGCACCCGATCCAAAGACGAAAAGGGTTCACCCCAATGGATTGCGCGGGGTGAACCCTTGACCAGCATTGTAGTAATCACGACGCTCAAGCTGCCTTTTTCTTTTCACTGACGCTCTCTAAGTACCTCAGCACCTCCCTCCTGGACCTGTCGTAATAACGCAACAAGACTCTGTCAGACCTCTTAAAGCCTTTGATAGCCCGCTGCGCACAGGTGCAACAACCAAGAGAAGCCCTATAGCTGCCAAGATCGCATCTCAGACACTTGCACAGCTTGATCATCATAAAACAGAAAGCTAAACTGTCCTCGTGAGTCTCCGGCAAGGCAGAAACTCGCTCTACTAACTCATCCCATCGCTCATTCCTCAGACCCGTGAGGCCTGGGATACAGCGGGGTGGAAACAAGATCTCGCTCTCAGGATACATTTTGTTACAATACCTCCACCTTCTAATTAGCCCCCTCAGGCTCCCAACGCCGTCCGCACCTCCAAATAGTGGAGCACATCGCTGCGGCGCAGCAAGCCTATCAACCTTCCCCCCTCCACTACCGGAAGCTGGCGAACGTCACGAGCGTTCAGGCGCGCCAGGATGGTACTGCCATCATCCCCAGGGGAAACGGTCTCCAACTCCGCCCAGGGGGTCATGACCTCGCTTACCCGCGTGTAGGCCCACTTCTCCCGGGGAACAGTTTTGACGTCGTGCAAGCAGATGATGCCCCGCAGCAGGCCGCCATCGGCCACGGGAAAGGAGTGCTCGCGGCGGCGCAACACGTACTCGTCCACTAACTGCTGCAAGGTGACATTCCCACTCACCGTGGCGAAGTCCGTGGTCATAAGGTCGCCAGCTCTGACCTCCCCCAGCATCTCTCTGACCATCACCTGGCGATAGCCGCTGCTGGCCGCACTGTGCAGAAACCAGCCGATGAAGATGATCCAAAGTCCATCGAGCCATCGGCCTCCAAAGATCTGCCAGGTGCCCCCCAGCATGAAAAGGAAGGCTATCCCCTGACCAGCCCAAGTGGCCAGCCGGGTGGCCACTTTCAGGTTTCCACTGAGCCCCCAGATCAATGCCCGCAGCACTCGCCCCCCATCCAAAGGGAAGCCAGGGATGAGGTTGAAAAGGGCCAGGGTAACGTTGATCATGGCCAGATAGCGAGCTAAAGCGCTCAAGGGCTGAAAGAGACCTCGAGTCAAAAACCAGAGGACGCCGAAGGCCATCCCGATGACCAGGCTGAAGAGGGGCCCCACGATGGCCATGAGCAGCTCCTTGAGCGGCTCGTCCGGCTCCTCGGCGAGCCTGGCCACACCGCCGAAGATGAAGAGGGTGATACTGTGCACCCCCTCTCCCTGGCCGATGGCCACCACGGAGTGAGCTAGCTCGTGGCCCAACACCGAACCGAAGAAGAGGATGCTGGTAATCACGCCCACCGTCCAATGCAACCAGGTCGGCCATTGGGGATATTGCTCCGGAAAATAGGTTCCAGCCAGGGTCCAGATGACCAAGGCGAAGATGATAAGCCAACTGGAATCTATGTTGATGTCTATGCCAAAGATCTTCCCGATACGCCAGGTAGTTCTCATCATGCCACTCCCTCAGGTTGAGTTTTCAGGAACCAGACAACCCCTCATATTCTACCAAATTTAACCGCGTTCGTCAAGAGTTTATGTCAAAACAAGCGCTGGATGTTGGAAGTTGGAGGTTGGAAATTAGAGATTGGAGATATTGGCCTTACAGCCCGCGCCAGCTTCCGGTGCTTACCAGGTGCTCGTAGTTGAGCATCAGGATGTCGAAGTGAACACGCTCATAGCTGGCCAGACGCTGATACATATCCTTGCCGGCAGGGTCGGCGGTTTCGGCTGCCGCCTTCCTGTACAATTCGTAACTCTCGTTTTCCTTCTGCAGCGCGAACAGCAAGGCGTCAGCATCGCTGGCGTCGGGAGCGATGGCCTTTTCCACAGCCTCCCCTCCTGGCGAGAAAAGGGGCTTGTCTAGGTCCACGGGTTTGAGGTCCAGCACCTCGGAGAAGGAGACCCACCCTTTGCCGGCGTTCAGGGCTTCGTACTGATCCCGCACGATGCGCAGGTGCAGTTTCTCGTCATCGGCCAGGGAGAGAAACATCTCCCGGCCGCGCGGGTCCGCCATCTTTTCCGCAGCCTCAGTATAGAACTTATAACCGTCCTGCTCCAGACGAATGGCCTGACGCAGGGCTTGCAAAGCAATCGCGTTTTCCTGCATTTCTACTACTCCTTTTTCCTTATCATCTCCAGAACGCGGGCGGCGACGTTCTCGGCCGTGAAACCGTATTTCTCCCACAGCACTTTGTACGGCGCCGAGGCCCCAAAGCCTTCGATGCCGATCACATCTCCCCTGTCCCCGACATAGCGATGCCAACCCAGTGGAACGCCGGCCTCGATGGCCAGGCGAGCGGTCACTTCAGGAGGCAGCACTTCGTCACGGTAGGACTGGGGTTGCCGCTCGAAGAGCTCCCAACTGGGCATGCTCACCACCCGGGTCCTCACCCCCTGTCCGGCCAGCCGCGTCTGAGCCGCAAGAGCTACTTGCACCTCAGAGCCGGTGGCAATCAGGATGACGGCGGAAGACCTCGCTTTGGGCCGCCCCCCGTCCGCATCGGCCAGGACGTAAGCGCCGCGCGCCAGTCCGTCGGCGGAAGCCAAAACAGCGCGATCCAGCACGGGCAGCTTTTGTCGGGTGAGGAGCAGCGCCACCGGCCCCTTGCGTTGCTCCAGGGCCACGCGCCAGGCGACGACTGTCTCGTTCGCGTCGGCGGGGCGGATCACGGTGAGGTGAGGGATGGTTCGCAGCGCAGCCAGTTGCTCCACCGGCTGGTGGGTCGGGCCATCCTCGCCAATGCCTATGCTGTCGTGGGTGAAGACGTAGACGACGGGCAGCTCCATCATCGCCGCCAGACGGATGCTGGGGCGCATGTAGTCGGAGAAGACGAGGAAGGTGCTGCCAAACGGAATCACCCCGCCGTGCAAGGCCATGCCGCTCAGGATGCCGCCCATGGCGTGCTCCCGCACCCCGAAATGGAAGTTGCGGCCGCCAGGGTCGTCGGCGGAAGACCTCGCTGCGGAGAAGTCGCCGTAGCCATCCAGGTAGGTCTTGCAGGAGGGGGCCAAGTCCGCCGAGCCGCCGATCAGGGTGGGCAGATGGGGGGCGATGGCGTTGAGCACCTTACCCGAGGCGACGCGGGTGGCCAGTGGGCCATCCTCCGGCCTGAAAGTGGGCAGGTCTGCATCCCAGCCCACAGGCAACTCGCCAGCCATGGCCACGCGCCACTCCTCGGCCCGATCTGGATACTCGGCGGCGTAGGCCTGGAAACGAGTCTGCCACTCTGCCTCCCAGGCACTTCCCCTCTCCAGGGCCTGGCGGAAATAGGCCAGTGCCCGGTCGGGGATGAGAAATGGCGGCTCAGTCGGCCACCCCAGGTTCTCCTTGGTGAGCCGCAACTCTTCTTCGCCCAGCGGCGAACCGTGAACCCCAGCGGTATCCTGCTTGTTGGGACTGCCATAGCCGATGTGAGTGCGGGCGATGATCAGTGAAGGGCGGGGATCGGCCTGCGCAGCACCGATGGCGGCGGCGATGCCCTCCAGGTCGTACCCGTCCACGTGCTGAACGTGCCAACCGTAGGCCTCGAAGCGCTGACCGCGATCCTCGGTGAAGGCCAGGTCGGTGCTGCCCTCGATGGAGATGCGGTTGTCGTCGTACAGGTAGATCAGCTTGTCCAGGCGCAGGTGGCCGGCCAGCGACGCGGCCTCGGATGCAACCCCCTCCATCAGATCGCCGTCGCTGACGATGGCGTAGACGTAGTGGCCAACGATCTTGTGGCCAGGACTATTGAAGTGAGCGGCCAGGTAAGCCTCGGCTATGGCCATGCCCACTCCATTGGCGAAGCCCTGCCCCAGCGGGCCAGTGGTGGTCTCCACCCCCGCTGTCAGGCCATGCTCAGGATGGCCGGGGGTGCGACTGCCCCACTGGCGGAAACTCTGCAACTCCTCCAGCGGGAGATCGTAGCCGGTGAGGTGCAGCAGACTGTACAGCATCATGGAGCCGTGCCCCGCCGAGAGGACGAAGCGATCCCGGTCTGGCCAGGCTGGGTTGGCCGGGCTATGACGCAGGAAGCGCGTCCACAGCACGTAGGCCATGGCTGCTGCGCCCATGGGCAAGCCCGGGTGGCCAGAGTTGGCTTTCTGCACCCCATCCATGGCCAGGGTGCGGATGGTGTTGATGCACAGTTGATCCAGATTCTGGTGATGTGTCATTTGCTCTCCTTATGCTGGAGGTTAGAAGTTGGATTCCCAACCTCCAACCTCCAACTTCCAATCATCCCTCGAAGAAGGGAAGCTCCCAGTCGTCCCACCAATGCTTGTTATCGCTGAGGTAATCGTGGGCATCCTGCAGGATTTTGTAGTGGCGGTTTTCCCACTTCATCAAGAACTCGTAGGCCCGGCGGCCCAGGGGGTCGTCGGCCTCGGCGGCAGCCTGCTCGTACATCTTGTAGAATTCCTCTTCTACCTCCATGCCGAACTCCAAAACCGCCAGATCGCCCGCCAGTGCCTCGACATCATAGGCGGCCCACGTCGCCTCGAATGGAGACTTCTCCTGTGGAACCAGCTCTTCCCCAGGGAAAAGCGGCCTGGTTATGTCCACCTCTACCTCGCGGGTAATGGCTTCCTCCGGGTCTACCCAGCCCTCGCCGGCGCTGAGGGAATTGTATTCCACCAGCAGCAGAGCCAGGTGCTTCTCCTCGTCTTTAGCCAGGGTGCGAAAAGTACCCTGGCCTGCCGGGTCGGCGCTTCGCTCCGAAGCCTCCAGATAGAAGCGATACCCCACCCGCTCGTTCTCCATGGCCCGACGCAAAGCGGCCAGGGCTTCCTCATACTCGCTCATAGTGTTACACCTCCTTCGAATTCAACGTGAGTAACGAGTCAACGAGTAACAGGGGCCTCATTACCTCGTTGACTCATTGACTCACTATCTTATTAGTCATTCGACGACAGAGCCTTCTCCAGCCTTTCGTACTCCCCTTCCAGGAAGTCAGCGTGGAAGGCCTCCTCATCTCTAAGCCTTTCGAAGATGGCTCTGATGGCTGGATCGTCCGCCAGATCAACGGCCAACTGATACTTGTCACTGGCGGCCCTCTCCTCAATGATCATCACCTTCAGGAAGCTCAGCCAATCCATTGCCAGTCTCCTTTCTTTTTAAAGTAAAGCTTTCCAATCGAAGTCATCCTGCAACAGCCTTTCGACATAGCGAGAGACATCGGCCCCTCTCCGGATCAACCGGCTTATGGGCGCCACATCCTTCCTATCGCCCAGCAGGATAGCTCCCACCAGCCGCCCATCCTTTAACACCAGCTTCTTGTAGACCCCGGCCTCAAGCTTCCTGAACTCCTGGTAGCCCTCGCCCTCTGGGGGATGGACTATCCCAATGGAAGTGCAATCAACGCCCACTACCCGCAAGGTGTTGGAGGAGACAGTGCCTCGGTACTCAGCTTGCTCCCGCCCAAGCATGTTGGTTGCCGCAACCCTGGCCTGCTCCAATGCGGCAGGGATGATACCGTAGACCCGGCCCCGGAACTCGGCCACATCGCCGGCGGCGTAGATGTCCTCGGCGCTGGTGCGAAGGTGCTCGTCCACCACCACGCCCCGGTTGACCGCCAGCCCGGCCTCCTGGGCCAGCCTTACGTTGCAGCGGACGCCAGCCGAGACGAGGATTAGATCGCCCCCTATCCTCCGCCCGTCCTGCAGCAGAACTCCGGTGGCAAGCCCGTCGCCCAGGATGGCCTGCGAAGAGGCGTTAGAGACCACCTCGATGCCCATAGCCCCTATCAGCTCTCTCATCAGGGCTCCTCCCTCGGCATCGAGCTGACGCCGGAGCGGATATGGTCCCCGCTCCAGAACGGTCACCTCCAACCCCAACTCCGTGAGAGCCCGGGCTGCCTCCAGGCCCAAAAGCCCACAGCCCACGACCACAGCCCGCTTCGCCCCTTCAGCCCACCTCTTGATGGCCAGAGCATCCTCGATAGTACGGAGGGTGAAGACGCCGCCGCTACGTACATGTGATGAAGCGGCTTTGTCCACACCCTCGATGTACGGGATGAAGGGGCGGCTGCCAGTAGCCAGGAGCAGGCAGTCGTAGGCGACCTGGCAGCCATTACTTCGACCACGCTCAGTACAAGCGGCCAGGGTGATCCGCTTTGCCGTGGGATCAAGCCCCACCACCTCAACCCCCAGGTGCACGGCGATGCCCCGCTTCTCGTACCAGGCCGGGGGATAGAGGGGCAGTTCCTCCAGCTCAATCTCCCCTGCCAGGAAACTCTGGAGACGCGGTCTGGGGTAGTAGTGATGCGTCTCTTCAGTGTAGATCTCGACCTCATTCCCCACGTCGGACAGAGCTCTGGCAGCGGTGATGCCAGCCACGCCGTTGCCGATGATCACGCGGGAAGTCCTCCGGAAGCGCCTTTTCATTCGAGCTTCTCGAACATGTCCTTTTCTGCCAGACACTCGGGGCAGACCCAGTCGTCGGGCAATTGCTCGAAGGGCGTGCCCGGCGGTATGTCGCTATCGGGGTCGCCCACAGCAGGATCGTAAACGTACCCGCAGACTAAACATTCCCACTTATCCATTTCTGTCCTCCTTTCGGCGTGTTGGAGAAACCAGGTTTTTACGTGTCTGAGCAAGTAACTTGTCTTTGGAGATCTCCTGGGACACCAAGAGAGTGTCTTGCCAACCAAAAACCTGGTTTCTGATCATGGCCCAAAATGCACCATCTTCTCTATTCCCTCTTCTTCCAGGGCAAATTGACCACCCCGCGGATGTACCCGTTGCCGATCAAGAGCCCCCCTTGTCACGCAAACAGCGGTTCATACTCGTCCGCGCTCGCGATCAGCGACTTTTGCTGAGCCGCGCTCATGGGCGTGAATTGCTCACACGCCCTCAGAAAGAGCGGCAGGAGAGTGAGGTCACCAGCCGTACACAGCCCTGTCACATCCTGCGACAAGGCAAAGTTGACAGCCTGCCGGATGTGGCTGGCATCACCAAAGGGTTCGTACCAGGTGTTGTAGATCTTGGGCCGATCCCCCCACGGCCCCTTGGCGATGGCCTTGATGACCATGACGCCCACGTCGCGAGCGTGGCATTGGCGCAATAGCTCTTCGACACTGCGCCGGTAGATCGGGTTGGCGTACAGCACGAAGTTGATGGGGAAGAGCGCCGAGTCGAAGTCGAAGCGACGCAGCGCTTCCAGGAAGACCGCAGGCGCGTCCACACCATGGCCAGTAATGCCGATGAAGCGCGTCAGTCCCTCCGCGCGCGCATCGAGGATCGCTTCCAGCACGCCACCCGGCCCGGTTGCCTGGTCCAACTCCTCCATGCTGGTGACGGCGTGGATCTGGTACAGATCGAAGGCATCCACCCGCAGGCGTTCCAGGGAACGGCGCAGTTCGGTGGCGGCGTCTGCTTTAGTCCGTTCCATGGTCTTGCACCCCAGGAAAAAGCGGTCGCGTTCTCGTGCCAGCCACGGCCCCAGGCGCTCCTCGGCCAGGCCGTAGGACGGCGCCACGTCAATGTGATTGACTCCGGCGGCGATCACCTGCTCCATGGCCACGTCGGCCTCAGCCTGCGTCGCCTGCCCAAAGGCCGCCGCGCCAAAAATGGCAACGGTACTCATGTGTCCAGTCCGTCCGAAACGGTGCTTCTCCATCCTTTCCCCCTTTGAGCAGCTAGTCCCCCTTTGCCACTGCCTTCATGACCTGCGCCAGAAAGAGTGGCTCAGGCGACGAGCCCTCGAACTCCACCTCCTCGTTCACCACCGTCTTGGGCACGCCAAAGACGTTGTATTTGACCACCAGGTGGGGGAACTCCGAAGCCTCCACCATGTCCGCCCGCACCATGTCGCTCTCGATAGCCATTCTCTGTGCCAACTGCACAGCCATAGGGCAGTACGGTCAGGTGGGGGTGACAAAGACCTGGAGGTGGAGGGGATCCTTCAGTCCCGCCAGGGCTTCCTGGGTCTTCGGAGCCAGGCCCGACTCCCCCGCCGAGACGGACTTGATGGCCTCAATGAACGAGCTGAACTCATAGCCTGCGGGCACACCGTAGAAACGGACCCCGTAGTCCTTCTCCCCCTCCACGGCGATGGCCGGGATTTTGTCCACGCCGTAGCGCTCGACCACCTCCTTGTCCAGGACGAAGTCGTGCATCTCGATATCCAGCTTGTCCGAGAGAGAAGCCACTTCTTGAGCGAGAGAGGTATTCTCGCGGCAGTGGTCGCACTCGAACTCCTGGGTGAAGACCACCAGCTTCACCTTCCCTGGCAGCTCCTCGAACTCCTTCTGCAAATCGTTGCGAATGTCTTCGCTTAAAACAGCCATCTTCCACCTCCCAATTTGATTTGGGTGCGTTCAAAATGAGCTTCGTAGGGGCAGGGTTTCCCTGCCCAATGGGTGAGATAACCTCGCCCCTACAACCCGTTTTGAACACACCCATTTGATTTGAGCTTTCCCGGAAATGCTCGGAGCCCCGACCCCGGGGCGACTTTCGCAGGGTGACTTCGATAGTGACGCCCCCGAAGACGGGGGCTGAGAGCGTCTTCAAGGACTTTCCGGGCGATCTCGATTTTGAGTCACTGGCCTCAAGCCTGCACTGAGCCTGCCTGTCTTGAGCGCAGCCGAAGGGTCAAAGCGACGGCCAAAATCTCATGCTAGTTTCGCGAAGTCCGAGGGGGGATAGCATCGAACGTAAACCCCTTCTCAGTGAAGAGCTTCAAGCAAGCATCTACTACATCAGGATCATAAAGGACGAACCTGTTCTGTGAGATCTCCTCCAGGGCCTTATCCAACCCACGAGCCGGTCGGTAAGGTCGGAAAGAGGCCATAGCCTCGACAACGTCAGCTACAGCCAGGATCCTTGCTTCCAACATAACCTCCTCGCCCGATAGTCCTCGAGGATAGCCAGAACCATCTATCCTTTCGTGATGTTGAAGCACGATTTGGGCCACCGGCCAGGGGAATTCTATGGTCTTCAATATGTCAAAACCGATCTGGGAGTGCGTCTTGATTATACCCCATTCGAAGTCGTTCAACCGACTGGGCTTGCTGAGTATTTCAGCAGGTATTCCTACCTTGCCGAGATCATGAATCAGCCCGGCCATACGGATTCCATCAATCTGTTCCTGGGGAAGACCCATCTCATTCGCTATGGCACGGGCCAGATTGCCCACGCGCCGTTGATGACCGGCTGTATAGGGATCCCTCGTTTCAACTGTGATTGCTATGGCCTGGATGGTTGCTCCCAGGGTTTTTCGCAAATTCTCCGTAGTCCGTTGAAGCTCTTCCTCCGCCCGCTTGCGCATGATGATTTCGGCCACCAGTTCCTCGTTGGCCCTGGTCAGCTCGGCGGTGCGCTCTGCCACCAACTCCTCCAGGCGCTCCCGGTACCGCTTCAGTTCCTCCTCGGCAAGCCGACGGCTTATCGCCCTCTCTACGGTCACCGCCAGGGTCGTGAGGTAGTTGCCATCCGGGTCTTTGACCAGATAATCGTAAGCCCCGGCTTTCATGGCCTGGACCGCGACCGCCTCGTCGCCGCTCCCGGTCATCATCACAATGGGAGCATCTCTGGCTTCACCGAACAGGTCGAAGGCCGTGCCGTCGCCCAGCATGTAGTCCATGAGCACGGCCTCGAATCGCTCCGCTGCCAGAATCGCTCTGGCTTCTGAGACCGACCCGGCGATCTGGTAGTCATAAGGCAAGTCTTCGCGCTTGACCAGCCGCTCGAAGGCCATCTGGTCAATCTTGTCGTCCTCGATCAATAAGATTTTGACTTTCTTTTCCATGATTTACCTTCCTCCTTGAGGCAGTTCGCTCAGCGTCCAGTAGAGGTCAATGGTTCTCATCACCTCTACGAACTGATGGTAGTCCACCGGCTTGATCATGTAGCCAGCCACGCCCAGATCGAAGCTGTCCACCTTGTCCTGCTCCTCTCCGGATGTCGTCAGCACCACTACCGGGATTCTCTTCAGCGCCTCATCTTGCTTAGCCACTGTCAAGAACTCGATGCCGTTCATGCGAGGCATGTTCAAGTCCAGCAGGATGATGCACGGCTCTTCGTTCTCCGGATCCCTCAAGAACGCCAACGCCTCCTCGCCATCGCCGACGATGTCCAGCCGGTTCATGACCTTGATGTCTCTCAGCGCACGCCTGACGGTCATGGCGTCCACCCGGTCGTCCTCGATAAGTAGAATGGGCTTAGTATTCTTCATTTCTCTCTCCCTCCTTTGGAAATGTGAAATAGAACGTGCTGCCTTTGCCAACCTCTGATTCCAACCAGATGCTTCCCCCGCTGGTCTCGACGATCTTCTTCACCAGCGCCAGCCCCACGCCAGTGCTTTCGAACTGGTCGCGCGGCGCCAGGGTCTGGAACATCTGAAACACTTTGTCGTGGTACTTCTCCTCGATGCCGGGGCCGTTGTCGGCCACGCTGAACAGCCAGCGGGCTCCCTCATCGGCACAGTCTATTATAACACATCCTGCCGGTTTGTCCATAAACTTGATGGCATTGCCCAACAGATTTTGAAAGACCTGCTCCAGACGGATCTGCTCGCCCATGACAGTCGGTAGCTCGCTCTGGATGGTCATCTGGATGTGCTCCGGTGGAGCCAGCATCTCTATCGCATCCTGCACCAGCCAGTTGAGATCCACCTCTTTCTCTCTTTCTTTGACCCGCCCAATTCTCGAATACTCCAGGATGCCCTGGATCAGATTGTGCATGCGTTTGGTGCGGCCGATGAGCAGGCTCATCATCTCCTGGCCCTCCTCACCAAGGGCTTCCCCATAGTCAGTGGCGATCCAGCCTGCCAGTTGGGTGACGGCCCGCAGCGGCGCTTTCAGGTCGTGGGAGACGACGTAGGCGAAGTCGTTGAGTTCCTGATTCACCTCCTGCAATTTGGCGGCGGTTGCCTCCAGGCTACGGTTGGTCACCTGCAGATCTTCCGTGAGGTTGACCATGCCCTGGTTGAGCTGCTCCACTTCGGCCACGCGCTGGTCAAGTTCGGCGGTGCGCTCCTCCACCATCTGTTCCAGCCGCTCTGAGTATTCTTTCAGCGCCTCCTCCGCCCGCTTGCGCTCAAGCCATGTGCTGAGGGCCTCAGCGACACCATTGACCAGGTTCTGCTCCTCGGGAATCAAGAAGGGCCTCTCCTCCGCATAATAGACCCACAAGCGCCCATGGGTATCGCCTTCCACTCTGATCTCCGCATGGAGGCCGTGCGACAGCCCCTTGGTGTAGTTCTCGGAGGTGAATCGTTTACCATTCAGTTCAATCACCGGCACGGTGATCTCTGGGAACTTCATGGCTGGCACCAGGTGCTCGACAGCGCGCCGGCAAAGCTCATCAACGGACAAGTCTTCCTGCATGTCACGGCTCACCGTGTAGAGACAGGTCAACTCCTTGACCCTCTCCCACAGCGACTCCTCCGCCCGCTTGCGCTCGGTGATGTCGCGGACTACACTAAGCCAGGCCCTTCGGTCCTTGTATTCGACCGCGTTCGTGCGAATCTCGACCTGTAGACGGCCTCCATCCTTGGTAACATGAGTGTAATAATGGGGTAAGCTATCCCCTTCATCGCTGATGTTCCTCTCCACAATCTCTACCTCATCAGGCGGGTGAAGCTGGGCCGGCGTCATGGCTCGTAGCTCATCAAGGGCATATCCATATCGGCTGGTTGCGGCTTGGTTGCAATCTAGAAAGTGATTCGTTTCCCGGTCAAAGATGAAGACGGGATCCACGACATTGTTGAACAAGGCGCGGTATTGAGCCGCACTCTCCTGCAGCGCCTCCTCTGCCTGCTTGCGCTCAACCACTTCCACCTCTAGTGAAATACGCGCTCTACGGAGCCTGAGATTGAAAAAGAGAAGCGTAATTGATAGCACAATTGCTATCGCCGCCCCAGTGGTGACGGCCACGATAATTCCAAGTTCACGCTTTGTATAACCGAGAAATAACGTCCTGCCCCACCACTTTTCATGAATACGATCGTATTCACCACTTCCACGAACCTTTCTGAGCCCCTCATTCAACAATTGCAGTACTTCCTGGTTTCCCTCTTTTACTGTCATTGACCAAGTTAGTGTCCTGAGTGGGTCACCAATTATCTTTATCTTGTCCCCCAACCTCAGTTCTTGAATAAGATAGAGAGCAATTTGCTCCGGGTATATAAAGGCATCTGCTGTCCCGGCTACGAGCTCATAAACGCCCTGAACGGGCGTTTCTACGACATGACAATTGATGTCTGGGAAGTTCTGCAAATACAGATGAGTAATATGCTGATCGACACAAGCAACAGGCTTTCCTTTAAGTGAGTCAAAGTCTGTAATATCCCATTGATCTGAGCGAACAAAAATCACCTCTGGCATTTCGATAATGGGATCGCTGTAGTCAAGAAACTCGTCTCTAGCAACGGTGTATCCTGTGTCATGGATAAAATCAGCCTCACCTGAATCGAGCCATTCCAGAACGGTAACCCAATGCTCAGAGTGAATATGGGTGACTTTAGCGCCAACCGCCTTAATGACAGCGTCTGAAAGATCGCGACCGAAACCGGTGAGATTACCATCTTTATCCAACAGATTCATCGGCGGAAAGTTGTTTGAGGAAGCATCTACCAGTTCTCGTGATATGTGTATGTCATCTTGGGGGCGGCGTAATTGGAGAACTACAAACAGGCCCAATAACAAAACCAGTGTCGCAAGACTTGCTTTAAACAAAAGACTTTTTGGCCGTGCAATAAGGTCTTTGAATGACATCATAGCCTCCAGATGATAGGACTTGCTTTCCTGAAACGCTTACATTCTCTCAGCCGCAACTGCTCCCCTTCCCCACTTCACCTGCCCTGAGCTCCGTCGAAGGGCTCTCTACCTCGATACTCCCCTCGTTGGCCTCCACCAAGTTCTTGAAGCCGGCCCACCCCACCAGTCTTTGCTAGCCAAGTTCTGCACCTTATTCCTCCCACCCCGCCAGCAGCGGATCGTCCACCACCGGCGCCAGCCCGGCGTCCTCCAGTTGGGCGCGCAGCTTGCGGATCACGTCCTTCAGCTCAGCCATGCGCACCTCGCGGCCAGCCATCAGAAGGATGCCCCTGTTCTGCGAGATCTCGTCCAATGAAACAACTCGCTCAGCACCCAATCCTGCCTCTCACCCAATCCAGCATCTCTCTCGCAGCAATCGGCTTGCTCAAGAAATTACTGGCATCAACATCCAAACCTTCTGGTGTCTCTTGGATCTCGGTGAGGATAAGCACTGGTATGTCGGCAGTACCTGGGTCGCTTTGCAGAAGGCGATAGACCACGTCTCCGTCCATTATGGGCATGTTGATGTCCAGTATGATAAGATCAGGTTTCATCCATCGCGCCATCCGCCACCCATCTTCGCCATCGTAGTTCTTCCTTGTCAGAATTCTCTCGTAGAGCAATGCCAGAGAACGATTGTCTTCAACAACGAGGATACGACTTTTAGAACTCATCACTCCCTCCCTCCTTTCAAAATAAGCCACGAACCGTTTCGCCTCTGCCTCCAACTCTTCTAACTCTATCTGCACTCCACTAGGGTCTCCTTTCTCGCCCCATCATCTCCAAACTCAGTCTCTGACCCAGCTCCAGCGGCGGGTAAGAAACCCGCCCTACATGCCCCGTGCGGATTACGAGCCTAGCAGTGGATCGTCCGCCACGGGCGTCAGCCCCGCCTCCTCCAGTTGGGCACGCAGTTGGCGGATCACGCCTTTCAGCTCGGCCATGCGCACCTCGCGGCCAGCCATCAGGTTCACTGTCCTGCGCAGTTCGGCGGTGCGCTCTCGCACCAACTCCTCCAGGTGCTCGCGGTGTTTTTTCAACTCTTCCTCCGCTCGCATCCGCTCGGTGATGTCGCGAGCGACGAGGAGAACGCTGGTGATCTTGCCGTCCTCCTCTATAGGTGACGAACCGACTTCGACTGGAACTCGCTCTCCCGCCTTATTCACGAATTCACTCTCGTATAGATAACGTTCCCCGTCTCTCCTGACACGCTTATCTCGCCGTTCGCTAAGTGCTTCTAGGTGTTCGGGCGGAACAAACTTGGTGATGGGGCCAAAGAGTATTTCTTCCTCACTGTATCCGCTGAATGCCAGGCCCGCTTGATTGACGTAGGTGATTCGTCCATGCAAGTCGTGAACGACAATGTAATCCCTTGCCGTCTCCGCTAACAGACGGTACTTCTCTTCACTCTCACGCAGCGCCACCTCTATCCGCTTGCGCCCGGCCAGTTCTTGTTGAACCGCATCGTACAGCCTGGCGTTTTGGACGGCGACGGCGGCCACGTTGGCCATGCCGGCCAGGAGATCAATATCCTCTTGGGTGTACGCATCTACGCGATGGCTCTGCACCTGCATCACGCCGATAGTCTTCCCCTCAATCTTCATCGGTATGTAGAGCGCCGACTTGGCAGAGTCTTCATCCTCCTCCGGCGGCGGCCCCTCGCTGATGGTCCCGTTCTCCTCAACTATGTACTCGGTTCTGGATGCCTCTATTGCCTTGCGGTGGTCGGGGGTGTAGAGCACCTTGCCTGTATGGATCACCTGGCTCTGGGTGCCCTGCCCCGGTTCTGCCAGGGGAATGGGAGGGAAACCCGTGACTTCAAGGTTAACGCCCTTGAACATCACGTATCCCGCCCGGATGAGTCGCACCTCGTCATCGTAAAAGGAGACGACAAACGCCCAGGCATCCACCATGGCCTCAATGTGCTGATAGATGGTGTCGTAAATCCTGTTGATATCTCGGGTTTCCCCCAATGCCAGAGCTAGTTGATTGACAGCGATCTGCTGATCCAGAAGACGTCGCGCCCTTTCCTCCGCCCGCACCCGCCCGGCAATTTCCTGTTTCAGTTCAGTGGTTCGAACCTTCACCTGATGTCGAAGGGCAAATACCCAGACAGCAACAAACAACAGTAATCCGCCTCCGAAAAACAACGCGCGAAATACCCAGTCGGGGACGACTTCTCTTTCCTTCTGCCCGAACCATTTTGCTGTAATGCTGTAGTAGGGAGATTCCGGATCGCTTCTCCATTTGACCAGATAAGAATCAATCGCTTCCAAAAGATGATGGTTTGTGCCTTCAGGAACAGCAAACAGCAGACTGAAGGGGTTAAAGATAATCGGACTGCGTCTAATCGCGTACCGTTTTTCGTGTTCGTATCCGTGAATATTGTTGATAACTCCGGCGGAAACGCTGCCTGAGGCCACCAGTTCTGCCACTTCTGCGTAGGTGTCTACAACCCTAAACTCGCATTGTATATCGAATTTGCTGGCCAAAGCCATAAAGTTAATGCCGTTAATGCCGCTCTTTAGAATCGCAACCGTTTCACCTTGCAGGTCAAGGATGTTCTGTATGTCGGAGTCCTGATGCACATAAACCTGCCCCCACATAGTCAAGACATTCTCATGGGAAAAGTCCATATATACTTCGCGTTCGTCAAGGTAGGCAATACTTGTCATTAGATCTATCTCGGCGGATCGAAGCCGTTCTAAACCTTCAGACCAAGTTCCCGGCACAAACTGGATGTCCCACCCCTCGCTGTTGGCGATTTCCCGAAGAAGATCGACATACAGCCCCTGCGGCACCCCGTTGTCATCAGTGAATACAATTGGGTAGTTTTGGAATATGCCGACTCGGATAGTAGAGTCATCGTCCTGGGCGAGTGAATGGTATCGAAACAAGAGCAAAAAAAGCAGTGCTAGACAAACGGTACGCATCAAGCTCGTTAATCTCACAACAGTCTGGATGCCAGTCTCTGAAAAACCGTTTGTGTCAATCATCTTTTGCTTATGTTTTTTCATAACGACCCCTCCAGCGTTGAGTTGACCCACGGCGGTTCACCAACCAGGAATAAATCCGTAATGACCGGCTGGTTATCCGCCTGTCTATGTGCTTGGTGGGTAAGGGAATAAGTGCCCTCATAGAGTTGTTCACTGATTTGATACCCTCCGCTTACGCTCAGCCTTTTGACCCTGTCCCTGTTTCTCCCCTATGCTGCTTTTCCGCCTATGGGCAGCCTCACCCTGAACGTGCTGCCTTTGCCTTCCTTGCTTTCCACCTCAATGCTCCCCCCGTGCCCCTCCACCAGGGTCTTGACCAAAGCCAGCCCCAGCCCAATCCCCTTTTTGAATAGTTCATGATGCCCCAATGCGCCCCATCTCACCAAAAAAGCCAGCCATAAACGCGTGAGCGCCTCAACTGGCATGGAGGGTGGGCGTCGACACCCACGACTTGAATTCCAAATCCATTTCGATTATAACATTGAGCGCAAGCCATGTCAAGTTTGCGTCCTCTCGCTAAGCAAGCGGCAATGCTAGGGAGCTACTGCCCTTCACTCTCAGATCATTACTACCGATCAGTCCAGGGCCTTGTTTTACTACTCTTGGTCGAGCGCAAACCCTTTCTCGGTAAAAAGCTTCAAGCAAGCATCTACTACCTCAGGGTCATAGAGGATGCCCCTATTCTGCGAGATTTCCTCCAACGCCTTGTCTAATCCGCGAGTCGGTCGGTAAGGTCGGTGAGAGGCCATAGCCTCAACAACATCAGCTACCGTCAAGATTCTCGCCTCCAGGAGGATATCTTCGCCTGATAGCCCTTGTGGATAGCCAGAACCGTTTATCTTCTCGTGATGTTGAAGCACAATTCGGGCCACCGGCCACGGGAAGTCTATCTCCTTCAATATATCGTAACCTACCTGGGAGTGCATCCTAATTATACCGTACTCGAAGTCGGTTAGCTTACTAGGCTTACTGAGAATCTCAGCAGGTATATTGATCTTGCCCAGATCATGAATAACCGCAGCCATACGGATTCCATCAATTTGATCCTCCGAGAGACCCATCTCCTCTGCTATAGCACGGGCAAGGTTGCTCACGCGCCGTTGATGGCCGGCCGTATAAGGGTCCCTCGTTTCAACCGTCAAGGCCACGGTCTGGATGGTTCCGCCCAGGGCCTCTCGCAACTTCCCCAGAGTATGTCGAAGCTCCTCTTCCGCTTGCTTGCGCTCGGTGATGTCGCGGATAATGCCTGTGAAGAAAGGCTCACCGTACTCAGTCATTTCGCCGAATGAGATCTCCATAGAGAATTCTGCGCCGCTTGCGTGCCTTCCCATCACTTCTACCGCTCGCCACGCGATGTGCCTCTCTCGGGTCTCGACGTAACGATTCCAGGAATCCAGGTGACGCTGACGATGCCGATCGGGCATCAGCATGGAGAGCGGTTGACCGAGCAGCTCGGCCTGGGTGTAGCCGAACATTCTCTCGGTCGCATGATTCATGAAGTGTATGCGACTTTCGCTGTCAACGGTAACAATCGCGTCGATGGCGGTCTCCGTCAGGACGCGGTAGTACTCTTCGCTTTCTCGGAGCGCCTCCTCCGCCTGCTTGCGTTCGAGCAATTCTTGCTGCACTGCCTCGTACAGTTGCGCGTTCTCCACCGCCACTGCTACCTGGTTGGCCAGCGTCATCGCCATGTTGAGTTGCTCCAGCGCGTAGTGTCGCTCCTGCCACGTCTCTAATTCCATAACGCCGATAGCCTGTCCTTTGACCACCAAAGGGATGATAGCTAGCGTCATGGCATTGCTCTCTTCCATATAGGCCAGTTCCGCCGGATCGGCGTTGGGATCGCTGGCTTGCACCACCAGGGGCTGCAGCGTCTCCATCACACGCGCGGTGGCCGGATAGTCCGATAGGCTGTAGAGTTTCTTTTCCTCCTCCTCCACATAATGGTCAATCCCCTCCTCGACCCAGAAGCTCACTAGAGCTTGGAGCGCGTTCTCTTGGGGGACAAACAGAGAGAATGAACACTGTGCATCTCCCATTACCCTTACTAGTGCATCGCGGCGCAAGTTTACCAACCATTAGGCAGCTAGCGCCTTGCCGGTATAGGTCCACTTGAAGGGCTTCGCCAGGGTGCGATTGAAGTACTCAATGAAGGCCAGCAGGCGTGT
>SDBT01004372.1_pt1 | contig 24052 bp, 22 predicted proteins | sample 2277101 | NCBI WGS metagenome assembly SDBT01 (sample SAMN10404973, study PRJNA504765) | marine sediment metagenome | isolation source: marine sediment core GS10_PC15, 103 cmbsf | place: Arctic Ocean: Southern Knipovich Ridge | collected 2010 | reverse complement strand
TATCTAGAGCCCTATCGCGTAGAGATGAACCAGGTCAATCGCAAAAGAGATGACATTGTAGGGGAGGGGATCTTGTTGTGGAAGATAATTTACTCCATTGTGAACCAATATCAAAACCAAGGGTATGATTTTATGCTTGTTCGACACGAAGATTTGTCTCTAGATCCAGAGAGATATTTTAGTGATATTTGTGATTATGTGGGAGTTGATTACTCAAGAGATATAAAAAGAGCAATCATACGATCTAGTTATTCCAGCAACCTGACAGAGATATCTGTACATGATGAACACTCTTTTCTCGTCAATAGCATCGCTAATTTGACCAATTGGAAAAATAGACTAACTGACCTTGAGATTGAACGTATTGTGACCAATACCCGGGATATTGCTGAAAATTATTATAAGTGGGAGGAGTGGAACTCGTGGTAAGAGAACCTTTAGTTTCCATTATCACGCCTTCATATAATCAGGCTGAGTTCCTAGCAGCGACGATTAACTCTGTTCTCGCCCAAAACTACCCTCGTATTGAATATATTATTGTGGATGGTGGATCATCTGATGGAAGCGTAGAGATTATCAAAGAATATCAAGATCGAATTTCCTGGTGGGTATCTGAAAAAGATCAAGGACAGACAGATGCACTTAACAAAGGATTTGAAAGGGCAACTGGAGAGCTATACGCCTGGATAAATTCTGATGATGTTCTCCGTCCTCAGGCAGTTTCTGAAGCGGTGAAATTTATGTCTGAAAATCCTGAAGTTGGTTTAGTTTATGGGGATTTGAATTTTATCGATCAAAATGGAATCATTATTGGGAGTTTCAACGCAAAACAAACCAACATTAAAAAACTCAGGCGAGGATGGGTTCACATTCCCCAGCCAGCGGCTTTCTGGCGGGCTGACCTTTGGAAAAAAATTGGACATTTAGACCCATCCTTATTCTTTGCTATGGATTACGATTTATGGATTAAACTTGCTTCCCTGGCACCTGTTCATTACCACGAAGGACATCTTTGGGCAAATTTTCGGATCCATGGTGGATCAAAAACCATTACGGCTGATCAACAATGCTGGAAAGAAATGCTCCAAATCCATCGCAGGGATGGAGGAAGTTGGTTTTCTTTATTGGTGGCAAAATACTGGATCAGAAAACTGATAGGCCCCTTCTGGCGTTGGAACAAACAACGTAAGTACGATATTCAGAATCATTGATATGTAGGAGTTTATTTTCATGGAAGATTGGAAACTACGGGAAAAAATTATCCAATTTATCAGATCCTGGCCGCTTCTTATTTTGGTTTTTATAGGATCAGGTGTTGTCTCTTGGTCCATTGTCCATCTCTTTCCTCCAGCTCAACGAGCTGTTGCGGAGATATACATAGGGATTGATATCACGCGAGTTTATGATGTTTCTTCCATGTCTACTTATGCGAAAACAGAACCTTTTAATATAGATGATTATAAAAATTGGCAGCTTTCTCAGGTTAAAGGAATTGCCTCTTCTGAACTAATTGCTGATCAATCATTAGCGGAGTTGAGAAATCTAAATTCTTACTGGGAGAGTGTTTCCACTGCAGAATTCATGAATATGCAAGGCCTGGATTGGTATGACGTTGGTGTATGGCGAATGCTAATCCAGGCGCCTGATAAAGAAAATGCTCTTCAGGGCGTTCAGGTATGGCGGGATAAGCTGTTACAGGAATTGACCCGGTTAATCGAGGAAAGTAAGGATGTGTTGGAGTTCGAAGGACGTATGCGTGCCGAGGATGAAGCCATAACACAATTAGAGATCCGGGTGGATGAACTGAGGATTCTCAGAGAAAACATTGATTTATTTCTAGAGAAATTTAATGATACAGATTCTGGGCAAGTTGTTGATAAATTAACCAGAGATGAATTGTGGTCTATGTTTGTTGGAACAGCTGCTGATGATTTCTTATGGGCTCAAACCTTGAATGATTTTCCCGATCAAGATCAAACACAGCTTATCTACATGGATTGGTTAGCGCGAGTATTAATAATCATAGATACAGATAAAGAAAAAACCAGCCAACTTCTTGAAACTTTGGAAGGAGATCTAGTATTACTTACTGAGGATTACATTCGAGAAATAAATGAAGCTCAAGGTTTATCAGCTAGTTTATATGTTGAAGAACTCACTTTGGATCCCAGGATGGAACCCTATTATAAAGACAGTGTCATCGGATTATTAGGTAGTTTCCTGGGATTGTTGATCTATATCATGATCTGGGTGATGGTATCAGAAAGAAAAGAGAAATAATGATGATCCAGAAGGCTCTTAAGACACTTCCTTATATCTTAATGGCTGGATTGTTCCTATCCATTCCAGTGACGAATTTTCCATTCTTTCCATCTGGCTTTGGAGGAAACGCCGCCGGGGTAAGACCCCTCCTTGTTTATCCTCTTTTCGGACTTGTGTTAACAGTAACGATTCCTCGGTTGATATCTAAGCCGCTGCCAAGACCAGTTATTATCCTCGCCTTGTTTTTCCTTTGGGGTTTGATCGTTTCAATTATCCCTCCCTTGAAAGGGGTTGAATCCCCCTGGAGAGAAGTATCCCTCCTCCCCCGTGAGCTAAGAACCATCATCACATTAGGTTTGGGTTTATTTTTATATTTCACAATTAGTTTATTTCCGCTAGCAGTCTCCGAATTAAGGTTTTCTCTTCGATGGCTTTATATTGGTTTAGGGTTAGTTTTAACCTGGGGGTCTTTGCAAGCTATCTATATCATTGATCTGATTCCAGGGTGGTATGGAATAATGGGCAAATTGCAGAAAATGATAGCCGTACAACCTTTGAACACAAAGCGAGTCTCTGGAATGACCTTTGAACCAAGCTCTTTTGCAGATCAACTTGTTGTGATTTGGCTTCCATGGGTTTTAGCAGCCAGTTTGGATGATTTCACGGTTTTCAAGTGGCGGTGGAAATGGATCACTGTTGAGCGGATTTTATGCATCTGGATAATGGTAATTCTTGCCTTTACACTTTCACGAACAGGGTTAATTGTGGGAGTGGGGGTTGTCAGTTTCGCATTTATTTTGAAATTTATAGATCCCAGGATGAAAGACCACCGCCGGAAAAATGGTGAAAAAGGGCAATCTTCATGGGTGCAGAAACTCCATAATTACCGCTTTTTATTATTTATTTTAGGAATAGGGTTATTTATTGGAATATTTTATATTCTTGGTCAACGCAGTAACTATATATCCAATATGTGGGAATATTCCCCCTTTCAAGAGGGATTCAATCTTAGAAAGTATTTCAAGAATATTGGGTTTGGTGCCAGGATTGCTTATTGGGAAACTGCTTGGCAGATCTTTATAAGTTATCCCTTCATTGGTGTTGGTTTGGGGAACTATACATTATATTTCTCAGCATATTTGCCATACCAGAAACTCTCAGTGATACCTGAACTGCTCCGCCACATTGTTCCTGTTGCTAACCGTACCCGGGTGATCACTGCCAAACAATTCCTGGCAAGAATATTGGCGGAGATGGGAATTGTAGGATTTGGTATTTTTGTGGTTTTTTTGATCGTTCTGGCTGCGATGGCTATATTTTTATGGACCTCCAAAGATTCAGAAGAGCGATTCTGGGGCACAGCTGGGTTTATTGGACTGATCGCTTTCTTAGGGGCTACTTTCTCCTTTGATTCATTCGCGATCCCAAATCCTTGGATCCTATTCGGATTAATTACTGCTGCATTCAATGTCTACTTCCAAAAAATGAAGATGAGGAGAAATCATGCTGGATAAAGTATCTGTCATGATAAGATTTACAGTTTTCCTGAAATGCATAAGCAGGAGAACGATAATGATGGTTCACTGGAGGAATTATGGTTAATTCAATGAAACCTCTTGTTTCTATTATCACTCCCTCTTATAACCAGGTGGCATATCTTAAAGCGACCATGGAATCTGTCCTGAATCAGGATTACCCGGCTATTGAATATATCGTTGTTGATGGTAACTCAACTGACGGAAGTCAAAAAATAATCGAATCCTATGCTGATCGATTGGCTTGGTGGGTCTCAGAGCCTGATCAAGGTCAGGCGGATGCAATCAATAAAGGTTTTAAACGAGCGAAGGGAGACATCATTGCCTGGCTTAACTCGGATGATATGTATTTACCCTGGACAATTCCGGAGGTTGTAGATGCTTTTATCGCCCATCCTCAGGCAGGAATGATTTATGGTGATGCTGTCTCCTGTGATCGTGATGGCAGGTTGCTCAATGAGCTGAGGTTTGACACCTGGAATATTAAGGATTTACTCCAATTTAATATTATCTGCCAGCCAGCCGTCTTTATGAAACGGTCCCTTTTGGATAAAATTGGATACCTGGATACCAGTTATCATTTTTTCTTGGATCATCAACTATGGATCCGAATCGCCCGGGAATCCGAGATGATCCATCAACCGCGGATTTGGGCTGTCTCACGTTACCATCAAGAAGCAAAAAATGTGACTATGGCATCTTCACTGGTAGGAACAGAAGTTTACCGGATACTTGACTGGGCTGATAAAGAACCTGATTTGGCAGAAATCGTCGAGGAAAACCATCGGAAAACATGGTCGGGGGCATACCAAATCATTGCCAGATATTTACTGGATGGAGGAATGCCCCGACAAGCGTTTCGTATGTATTTCCAATCTGCAAAAAAATGGTTTCCATCCATTATAGATTTTTGGTTTCGGTGGCTTTTTTCGGCATTAGATGCTCTCGGATTTGGAATATTGGGAAAATATTATTACGACTTGAAAAAAACCCGACCTCCACGATTCCTCAAAGATGAAGATCTTTCAAATTGGTATGGAATTCAGCTTGCCAAAACCGATCAAAAACTACAAGAATAAGCGAGGGAACTCTGAATAATAAGAAATCACTTATCGGTTTAATAATCCTGGGAGTGATAATTGCGGGTTTCACATGTCTGGCCTGTGGAGTGACTGTCTACGGAGTAAATAACTGGGCAAGGAACATAGTGGGGCAAGCTGATACCCCGGTTGAGGTGGAGGTGATCTTTCCCTCACAATCCAGCCCATCCGATCCCTCCCAGGATTCTGGACAATCCCCTGAAGTATATTCTTCAACTCTGGAAACCTTAAAAACAGTTGAGATTCCTATTAATGATCCCATTGATATTGCCCAGCGATTGGAAGGGAAAGAAAACATCCCTCTGACTTTGCCGGTCGATAATCTAAATCGCCAGGTTGGAGAGAGTGAAAATTTTTGGGTCACCAATACCGATACAGCAGAGAACTTCCAGGTACAGACGACCTTAGCCGCTGTTACAGATCATCTTTATTTCTGGATTGAGGACGGTGTTGATTATTCTCAAAACGCCCTGGATAAATTGGCCAGGGAATTTGAAGATGTCATTTATCCTACGAATCAGGAATTCTTTGGCTCAGAGTGGTTTCCCGGCGTCGATGAAGATCCGCACTTGTATGTTATTTATGCTCGTGGTCTAGGAAATGGTCTGGCGGGATATTACGCCTCAATTGATGAATACCACCCCATTGTGAATGAATACTCTAATGCTCACGAAACTTTTATGCTCAGTGCAGATAATGCAGGTTTATCTGAAGGCTATACCTATGGTGTATTAGCGCATGAGTTTCAGCACATGATCCATTGGTACCGGGATCGCAATGAGACTTCCTGGTTGAATGAAGGATTTTCAGAGTTGTCTACCTTATTAACCGGTCAACGGGATGGACCGACCCATGATTATTACTTTGCCAATAATCCGGACACCCAACTAAATGACTGGCCAAATGATCCCAGTGAGACCATCCCTCATTATGGAAATGCATTCTTGTTCGTGACATACTTTATGGATCGATTCGGCAGCGACGCAACTAAAGCTCTGGTTGCTGATGAGCTGAACGGACTTGAGAGCATTGATAATGTTCTGGAAGATCTGGGAAAAGTAGATCCGGATTCGGGAATTCCTATCACTGCTGACGATGTTTTCCTGGATTGGGTGGTAACAAACTATCTCAAGGATCAGTATAACGTAACTGAAAGGTTCAGTTATTTATCTTATCCGGATGCGCCGAGTTTTTACGCTACTGAGATAATTAATAGTTGTTCATCTGAGCAATTCCAGCGCGATGTGCATCAATACGCTGCTGACTATATTGAAATAAATTGTCAAAAGGATTTCTCGATCAATTTCATCGGTCAGCAGAGTGTTCAGGTTTTACCTGAAAATCCTTACTCCGGATCCTTTGCGTTTTGGTCGAACAAAGGTGACCAATCCGACATGCGCCTCACTCGCGAATTTGATTTCAGCGATGTCAGTGGGTCGATTACTTTCAGTTACTGGACTTGGTACGATCTGGAGGACGATTATGATTATGTTTTCCTGGAGGTATCCAGCAACGGTGGTGACTGGAGGATTATCAGAACCCCATCCAGCACATCCGAAGACCCATCAGGGAACAGCTACGGATGGGGTTATAACGGCCAATCAGGTGGCGATGGTTCCTGGATCAGGGAGGAAATTGATCTATCGGGATATGCCGGGGAAGTCATCCGGCTCCGTTTTGAATACATTACAGATGCTGCTGTGCATGGAGAGGGATTGCTGCTGGATTCAATCTCAATCCCGGAAATTGCTTATTTCACTGATTTTGAAACAGACAATGGAGGATGGATTCCGGAGGGATTTGTGAGGATCGAAAATAAATTACCCCAGACCTATCGTTTGGCCCTCATTCACCTGGGAGCTGTCCCCCGGGTTGAGTACCTGACGGTATCTGAGGGAAACCAGGTGGATATTCCAGTATCACCGGATGAGAACGGATCAAATTCCACAATTCTGGTGGTCACCGGAACTACTCGCTTCACCAGGCAAACTGCAAATTACTGGATAGAGCTTACTGAAAAATAAAAACACAAAAATTCCCTGGAACAGGGAGTTTCTTCTTAGCCAACCATTTGCGAACGTCTAAATCTCGTGAATTTATGGAAAAAATCAGGTCTATTCAGACTTAATTAACTCATTTAGCTGCTGCTCGAGTTCTTCACGTTTCTTTTGAGCAGCGTCCTTGATTTCAATCTGGATTTGATCTACTTGTTTTTGGATGGAGGATCTCAGCTCCTTACCTGAAGAAGGAGCTAGCAGCAAGGCAATTAGCCCGCCTAAAATACCACCAAGCACCGCGCCAAATGTAAATACCATTGCCTTTCTCATCAATCAATCTCCTTTCACCAATCTAATCATTTTTTATTATAATGGGTCTTGAAGAAAAAAGGGACTTCCAGGTTCCCAAGAGAGGAGTAAATTATGATTGATCATAATATTCCACTGTTGGATCTCCACCGCCATCTAGATGGAAATATTCGCCTGGAAACCATTCTCGATCTTGGTCGAAAATTCGAAATTCCCCTGCCAGCTGATGATCTGGAGGGTTTGCGACCCTATGTTCAGATAACCGAACCCCGCCCGGGAGTGATGGCATTTATTGAAAAGTTTAAATATATGGTTGGTATTTTGGTGGATTATGATGCTTGCAGGCGGGTTGCTTATGAAAATGTCGAGGATGCCTACCTTGAGGGCATTGATTATATAGAACTCAGGTTCAGCCCATTATTTATGGCTGAAGCTCATAGCCTGGATCCCCAGGGAGTTGTCGAAAGTATCCTGGAAGGGGTTCACCAGGGACGGGCAAGTTTTGATATCCAGGTGAATTTGATCGGGATTATCAGCAGAACCTATGGACCGGATCTGGGATGGAAAGAATTGGAGGCTCTTTTAGCTTATAAAGATCAGCTTATTGCTTTGGATCTGGCAGGCGATGAAGTAAAATTCCCGGGCAAGTTATTTGTGGATCATTTTCGGGAAGGTCGGGAGGCCGGCTGGCATATCACTGTGCACGCTGGTGAAGAAGCCGGTCCGGACAGCATCTGGCAGGCTGTAGAGGAACTGAATGCAGAACGGATAGGTCACGGAGTTAGCGCAGTAAAGGATCACCAACTGATGGATTTATTGATTGACAGGGAAATTGGCATTGAATCAAATTTAACCAGCAATCTGCAAACCAGGGTGATTGATGATTACCCTGCACATCCGTTAAAGGAATTTTTGGAAGCCGGAATCCTGGCGACGATAAATAGTGACGATCCTGGAATTAGCGCAATTGACCTCAAGTATGAATATGAACATGCTGCTCTGGCTGCTGGTCTATCACCTGAATTGATCCGGAAAGCCCAGCAAAATTCCCTGGAGATAGCTTTCCTCGATCCAGGTGAAAAAATTACCTTACAAGAAAAAGCTGCCGGGAGAGTTAATAATTCTGATGAATAAACAAATGATCTTATCGGTGGGAATGCCCCGGGCCGGATCAGGCTGGTATTACAATTTGACCCAGGATCTGGTAATAGCAGCCGGCGGTGTGGACGCCAAAATAATCAGATCCAGATATGGCTTAAAGAAATTATTAACAGAAGTCAATTGCAATTTGGGCACATTGAGTTTTTATCGTCTTATCCCGACCTTGACACCATTGATATTTGGATCTGACTATGTAATTAAACTGCATGCGGGAAGGCGCCCCCTGGCGGACTTGTTCATCAAAACCGGATTGATCAAGCCTACTTTCATATTTCGGGATCCCAGGGATGCTTTACTGTCAGCCTATGAATATGGACAACGGATGTCGTCTCAAGGATTGACCAACGCCTTTACGCCATTAAAAACCATTGAGGACGCAATTGAATTCATGGATTTTTATGTTGGGGTAGCACGGGGTTGGATAACACATCCAGGCACACTGGTTGTTAAATATGAGAATCTAAAAGGTGATTTTGACCGGGAAGCCAACCGCCTGGTTGATTTCCTGGGCATAGACTCAGGTAACAATAAAATTAAAGGGATAATTGATCAGTATCGTCCAGATCAGAAACCGAAAAAGATCCAGGGCCTTCATTTCGTTAAGGGGAAAATCGGACGCCATCAGGATGCTTTCAGCAGTGATCAATTAGCTTTGTGTGAACAGTTATTTGGTGATTTTTTAGAAGAGCACGGGTACGATCAATAGCAAACACCCTGTTAATATTTACGATATTCGCTTGCCAACCCATGTTAAATAAGGGATAATTGGTCTGCAGCCCGGATTTGGCAGCAAACCGGGACTGATAATTAAATAAAACAAATTGGTCAAGAATTGGCCCCTACCAGATAAGGAGGGTACCATGTCAACCCCCCCAAAAAAACAACCAAGAGTTACCACACACACTTTTCGCCTGAAAAAACAATGCGGAGAGCGTATCACCATGTTAACTGCCTACGATTATTTAACCTCCCGGGCGGTTGACCAGACCGGTATTGATTCAATCCTGGTGGGCGATTCTCTCGGTATGGTAATCCTTGGTTATGAGAACACTTTGCCCGTCACAATGGCGGATATGCTCCACCACTGTCGGGCAGTATCAAGGGGAGCTTCCAGGGCCTTATTAATAGGTGATATGCCGTTTATGTCATTCCAGATCAGCTCTGAAGAAGCAGTCCGAAACGCAGGTCGGTTTCTACAAGAAGGGGGTATGGATGCTGTCAAGCTGGAGGGAGGCAGGGAAAGACTTGAGGCAGTCAAAGCGATAATTGGCTCCGGGATCCCGGTGCTTGGTCATTTGGGTCTGACCCCCCAGAGTGTCCATCAACTGGGTGGATTTAAGACTCAAGGCAAAACAGCCGGTGCAGCGGAGCATCTTCTTGAAGATGCCTTGCTTCTGGAAAATGCCGGCTGTTTTGGGATAGTTTTGGAATCAGTTCCAGACAGGGTAGCTGCTTATATATCAAAGAGGTTAAGTATCCCCACGATTGGAATCGGTGCTGGAGCTGGCTGTGACGGCCAGGTGCTGGTCACTCATGACCTGTTGGGTTTATTCGATAAATTCACTCCCAAGTTTGTCAAACAATATGCTGTCCTGCATTGTGAAATCCATCAGGCATTACTGGCTTACCAAACCGATGTGCTTGAGGGAGAATTTCCTGGACCAGAGCATTCTTTCACTATAACTGAGGAGGAATGGAAAATATTTTTAGAACGGGTGGGAGATTCCAATCAATGACTGAGCTTTTGATCGTAGGGACTGGCGCAATGGCATTGTTATTTGGCAGCAGGCTAGCCAGTGCAGGAGTTAAGGTTAGTTTTTTAGGTACCTGGAAAGAAGGCATTACTGCCTTAAAAGATAATGGAATCCGGGTAGCTGGACCGGAAGGTGAGCGAATATATCCTGCCCGGGCGTTCAGTGATCCTGCCGAAATTTCTCAAATCCAATTGGCATTAATCCTTGTAAAATCATGGCAAACTGAAAGGGCTGCCGAGCAGCTGTCTCACGTGTTAAGCCCGGAAGGTCTGGCTCTTACTTTGCAGAATGGCCTGGGCAATCTGCAAATTCTGTCTGACATCCTCGGTGTGGATCGTGTCGCCCAGGGAGTCACTACTTCAGGGGCAACTTTGTTAGAACCTGGAATGGTACGAATGGGAGGAGAAGGATTAATATCTATCCAGGAGCACCCTCGATTACCAGCCCTGCTTGAGTTATTCCAGCGGGCAGGATTGTCTGTTCAACAACTTCCAGACTTAACCAGCCTGGTTTGGGGCAAGCTGGTTATCAATGTTGCCATTAACCCTATTACAGCATTGCTTGGTGTTCGTAACGGACTTATATTGGAGAGCCAATCAGCGCGGCAGGTGATGGGTCAGGCAGCTGAAGAAGCCGCCGCGGTCGCCAGGGCAATGGGAATCGAACTGAATTTTTCTGATCCCCTCCAGGCAGCAGAAGCGGTTGCAGAAGCTACTGCTCAAAATCAGTCATCCATGCTCCAGGATATCAACCGGGGAGCACCAACAGAGATTGATGTATTATGCGGTGCAGTTACACGATTGGGCCAGAAATACCAAGTTGGGACACCAACCAATCAGCTGCTATTGAACCTGGTTAAAGCCCGGGCAGATTTTGCAGAAAAAACGAATCTATGAAAACAGTCACGACTTTCCAGGAATTACAGAACACCCTGGTTGAGCTAAATCGACCACTTGGTTTTGTTCCTACTATGGGGTATTTACACGAAGGTCATCTCTCTCTGGTGCGGGTGGCAAAAGAACAAAATGAGTCTGTTGTAGTCAGCATTTTCACCAATCCAACTCAATTTGCTCAGGGTGAAGATCTTGAAAATTATCCAAAGGATATCGACCGCGATCTGGAGCTTTTAGGTAATGAAGGTACCGATCTAGTTTGGCTGCCCTCCACCGGGGATATGTTCCCGGAAGGGTACCAGACCTGGGTTGATGTTAGCGAGCTGACGGGACTTTTAGAAGGCCGTTTCAGACCAACCCTTTTCCGGGGTGTGACAACTGTGGTTGCAAAGTTATTTAACGCCCTTCGACCAGAGCGGGCATATTTTGGGCAAAAAGATGCCCAGCAGGCAGCAGTCATCAAACAAATGGTTCGGGATTTGAATTACCCTATTGACATCGTGGTCTGCCCGATCATCCGGGAAGAAGATGGATTGGCAATGTCCAGCCGCAATATTTACCTCACTGATTCTGAAAGAAAAGCGGCTTTATGTCTCTCGCGAGGTTTAGATGCGGCTGAGAAGGCTTACATTGTAGGAGAAAGAAAATCGGATAATTTGCGCGAAATTATCCGATTAGAGATTGAACTGGAAAAAATAGCCCGGATTCAGTATATATCGTGTGCTCACCCGGAAACCCTGGAAGAGTTAAATGGAGATGTTGTGAGCTGTTTATTATCACTGGCGATTTTTGTGGGTACTACCAGGTTAATTGATAATATTCAATTGCCTATAAAAGGTTGAACAAGGTGAAGGAGATCCTATGTTAATGACAATCGATATTGGCAACACCAATATCACCCTGGGAGTTTACCAGGGTGAGGTACTGGGTCCCAGCTGGCGGGTATCCACTGATCACCACCGCATGCCAGATGAATATGGGTTGCAAATTGAGGGTTTACTGCGCCTTAAAAACTTGTCGCCAAAGGATATCAGTGGGATCTGCTTGGCATCAGTTGTTCCACCCCTGACGGGATCTTTTACCCAGGCATGCCGGGATTATTTAGGCCAGGATCCCCTAGTTGTTGATGCCGGTGTGAAAACCGGTGTGAAAATCCTATATGAAACACCTCGATCAGTCGGTGCTGATCGCATTGTAGACGCGGTAGCTGTGCAGCAGCTGTATGGCGGTCCTGCCTGTGTGGTTGATTTTGGTACTGGAACAACCTTCGATGCCATCTCGAAAGATGGTGATTACCTGGGTGGGGCGATCGCTCCTGGTATCGGCATTGCGGCTGAGGCATTATTCCAGCGGGCAGCCAAACTTCCCCGGGTTGATCTCTCAACCCCGCCTTCGGTTATTGGTCGGAATACTCCCGAATCCATGCAGTCCGGATTGATCTTCGGTTATGTTGGATTAGTAGAAGGTATGGTTGCCCGTTTTCGAAATGAACTGGGACCGGACATGAAAGTGATCGCTACGGGCGGTTTAATAGATATTATCGCCCGGGAGACTGATGTGATTGATGTTGTAGCACCCTGGTTGACCCTGGAAGGATTAAGGATTATCTGGGATATGAATCAATAAAAACTGGAGAAATCACTTATTGACGTGATCTCCGGTTAAAGGATTTCAAATGAATGTATTGGATGGGAAACGTATTGTATTGGGAGTGACAGGATCTATCGCCGTTTACAAATCTGTTGACCTGGCATCTAAATTGGCTAAGTCGGGTGCCCTGGTAGATGCCATCCTGACCGAGGCTGCTGCAAAACTGGTCGCGCCGATTACTTTTTCTTCGGTCACAGGCAGAAGAGCATACTTGGACGGTGACCTCTGGCAGGTTGATGATCATGTGCTTCATATTGACCTGGGAGAAAATAATCAGGCTTTTCTGATTGCACCGGCCACAGCAAATACCATTGCTAAACTGGCCCACGGGTTAGCGGACAATCTATTAACTCTGAGTGCCCTGGCATCACGCAGTAATATCATCATCGCGCCCGCAATGGATGGCGGTATGTATTCCAACCCGGCGACCCAGGACAACCTTGAAATATTAAAGAAACGGGGAGTGGAGATCTGGGGTCCCGCAGAAGGCCATCTGGCCTCAGGTTTGGCTGGTAAAGGCAGAATGCTCGAACCCCTGCAACTGCTGGGACATTTGCGTCAATGGTTGGGCAAGGATGGTTCATTAAGTGGTAAAAAGGTTGTCGTCACAGCCGGTGGAACTCAGGAGCCCATTGATCCTGTCAGGGTTATTTCCAATAGGTCCTCCGGAAAACAGGGTTATGCTCTGGCACAGGCTGCCCTGGATCAAGGAGCAAAAGTCGTCCTGATCTCTGGACCAACCTGTCTGATCCCTCCTCTGGGAGCCGAAATGATCGAAATCCAGACTGCGGGTGAATTAGCTGAGGCCACACTCCGGGAAACAGAAAAAGCTGATTTATTGATCATGGCCGCAGCAGTGGCAGACTATCGACCTACCAGGATATCCATCCAAAAAGTGAAAAAAAATCAGGCTGGATTATCAGCTATTGAACTTGAGACCACACCTGATATCCTTCAGAAAGTGGCGGAGAGGAAAAAGAAAAGTGGAAGTGGACCACAACTGACTGTAGGTTTTGCGGCGGAAACAGAGAATCTACTTGAAAATGCCCGGATAAAACTAGAGGAAAAAGGGCTGGACTTAATTGCTGCCAATGACGTCAGCAGGGTAGATGCAGGAATCGGAGCTGACCAGAACCAGATCACGCTAATATGGAAGGATGGCAATTCCCGGGAGGTACCCTTGATGGATAAATCAGACCTGTCAGAAATATTGATCGAGGAATGCGCCAGATTGATGTAAAATCCTATAGTATTCCAATTAATAGGAATCGTTCGTATACCCGGGATGGTTAAATACAAGGGATAGTTTGATATGAGTAATTATAAAAAGTTAGCTGAAAAACTGGATCAGATCCCTAATCGTTATCCTGCCACAGAAAGTGGAATTGAAGTCCGTTTACTTGAGAAGATCTTTTCTGTTGAGGAAGCTGCTGTGGCTGCGGAAATGTATTACGAAAAGGAACCGGCAGTTGTGATTGCATCCCGGGCAGGTATTCCTGAAAAAGAAACCAGGAAGATCCTCAAAGACCTGGTCAGGAAGAAAATGATTCTGTTTGCCAAAGGTGAATCTGCTTTGATATTTGGTTTGATGCCCTTTGTAGTTGGTTTTTATGAGGAACTGCTTCCCCGATTGGACAAAGAAAAGGCAGAACTTTTTGAGAGTTACTTCCAGGAAACAAAAGGCAGAATTACTGGAGAAGGTCTTTCTGTTCACAGGGTTGTTCCCGTCCAGGAATCGATTGATATTGAAATGGAGGTTTTTCCCTTTGAAAAAGCCTCTGATCTACTGGAAAACGCTAAATCATGGGGTGTCAGAGATTGTATTTGTCGGGTCCAGAAAGAGTTGATTGGAGATCCCTGTGACCATCCCAAGGAAAATTGCCTGGTATTCGCGCCTATTGAAGGTGCGTTTGACAATAGCGAAATTGAACGGGTGATCACCAAACAGGAAGCTATAAAAATCCTTCATGAGGCAGAAGATGCCGGGCTCGTACACACAACTGGTAATTATCAGGGACCCAATTATTATATTTGCAATTGCTGCACCTGCAGCTGCGGTATTATGCGCAGTGTGGTTGAATTTAATAACATTGCCGGAATTGCCAGATCAGATTTCCTGGCTGTGGTGGATGAAGATCTGTGTATCGCCTGTGGAGATTGTGTGGAGCGCTGCCAGTTCAATGCCCTTAATGTAGATGGACCGATCTGTGAAGTGGATGCTGTCACTTGTGTAGGCTGTGGTTTATGTGTCCCGGTCTGCCCCGAGGAAGCCTTGATCCTGATTCGCCATCTGGAAGGCAAGGTCCTACCTCCACCTGAAAACCTGAAGGAGTGGGGAGAAGTTCGTCTGAACAATAGATCAGCATAAGCACCATGTATTATAAATAAAATGTCCAGGGGGCTTTTCATTAGCTCCCTTATTATGGTGGGACGATGTCCTTATAAAGGACATCGTCCCTTAATTTTATAGGCTTATAAGTAAAGAATAGAATTGATATACTATTAGAACCCTTTGGTTTACTGAGAAGATCTCTAATGGTAGAATGAGCGAGGTTTTAATAAGTATGTGAATCTTTTTTGAGGAGCATTTATTAGCTATGGAAAAGTATCAGGAATTAATTTCCAATAATTTTAGTCTGCCCAACCGGATTAATAGATTGGGAGAGCTTGCTTATAACTTGTGGTGGACCTGGAACCATGATGTTCAACGCCTCTATCAACAGATTGACAGTGATCTTTGGGAAAGAACAGCTCATAATCCCATCCAGTTTTTACGCAAAGTTGAACGGGCAAGATTAAATGCAATGACACATGACAGTTTTTATCTGGATTTTTATGACCGTTCGCTTTTAGCATTTGATGATTACCTGGGGCGAGAGGACACCTGGTACCAGGAAAATCACGGTCATATTGATAAGGAAACTATCGCATATTTTTCTTCAGAATTTGGTTTGCATGAAACCCTACCAATTTATGCTGGAGGTTTGGGTATCTTATCTGGTGATCATCTGAAAGAAGCCAGCGACCTGGGACTTCCCCTGGTTGCGATGGGTTTCCTTTACACAAAGGGATATTTTACACAGAGGATCAGTGAAGACGGTTGGCAGGAAGCCCATGTCGCCAAGCTGGATTTTGATGAATTGCCAGTTATGGCTCTGGTAGATGAGGATGAAAAGCCCCTCACCGTTACTGTGGAGCTGGCCGGCCGATTTGTCCTGGTTAGAATCTGGAAAGTCCAGGTTGGTAGAGTACCACTATATTTGTTGGACACCAATGTGGAAGGGAATTCAGAGGAAGACCAGGAATTGACTTCGCGCCTATACAGCAGCGATCTGGATTTAAGGATTTCCCAGGAAATAATCCTGGGCATTGGCGGAGTTAGAGCCCTGCGTCATTTGGGCCATTCGCCTGCTGTCTGGCATATGAACGAAGGTCATTCAGCCTTTTTAGCGCTGGAACGGATCCGAGAGCTGATTGAAAAGGGATCAGCAATTGAAGAAGCTATTGACTATGTAAAGAATAAAACTGTCTTTACAACTCACACTCCAGTACCAGCAGGAAGTGATGAATTCCCCGATTGGCTGATCGACAAATACTTCGGCGGTTTAAAAAAGCAATTAGGTCTTTCGCGTGATGAGTTTTTTGATCTTGCCCGGCACAATGTCTCCTGGGGTGAAACCTTCAGCATGCCAGTTTTAGCCATGCGTATGTCCCGTTTGCGAAATGGTGTATCCCAGCTCCACGGTGAAGTTGCCCGGGAGATGTGGAGCTACCTTTGGCCTGATAAAAAAGCAGAAGAAACTCCCATCAGCCATATTACCAATGGTATTCATACCGGTACCTGGCTAGCCAGGCGGTTAAGTCATTTATACGATAAGTATTTGGGTTCAGATTGGTTGGGTAATATTGATAATTCGGATATCTGGAACGCCATTAATGATATCCCTGATGAGGAACTTTGGACTGTTCGATGTCACTTAAAACGAAAATTGGTTTTTTATATGAGAGAACGGGCCAGATCCCAGTGGGCGCGGGACAGTATTCATCCTGTTCAGGTGATTGCGTCCGGGGCTTTATTAAATCCATATGCCCTGACAATAGGATTTGCCCGGCGATTTGCCACCTACAAGAGAGCGGATCTGGTTTTTAGTGATTTTGAGCGTTTGCTTAAGATAATTAACCAACCCAATTTGCCAGTGCAGATTATTTTCGCCGGAAAAGCACATCCCGCAGACGATCCCGGAAAGATGCTTATCCAGAGTGTTTATCGGAAAGTTAAATTAGCTGAAAGCAGCGGCAGATTGGTTTTTCTGGAAGATTATGATATGAATCTGGCCCGCTATCTTGTCCAGGGTGTAGACATTTGGTTGAATACTCCTCGCCGGCCGAATGAAGCTTCTGGAACATCAGGTCAAAAAGCCGCCCTTAATGGAGTATTAAACTTTTCAATCCTCGACGGTTGGTGGAGAGAAGGATATAACGGCAAAAATGGCTGGGCTATCGGAAGTGATGACAGTCATCCGGACCAGCAGTTCCAGGATGACCTGGACGCTGAAAGCCTTTATGATACCCTAGAAAATGAAATCATTCCCCTGTTCTATGAGCGCTCAGCTGATAATATGCCAGTTGAGTGGATTTCCAGAATAAAAGAATCCATCCGTACGCTTGCTCCTGATTTCAGCATGCGCAGGATGGTAAAATCCTATGCAAAAGATATGTACTTTGAACTAATGGATCTGAATAAATAACTCTTCTGTCAAAGATAATTATGGGGAAGATTATATAAAAGGATAATCTGAAAATGTTTACATTTCAGCTGACACAACAAACTATCCTGATTGCCTTACTGATTTTTGCAGTGAGGGTAATTGCTACCAGTCTGGACACGATCCGTGTGATCCTGACCATGAGGAGCAGTAAGATCTGGGTCTGGCTGCTGGGCTTTTTTAATTCCATGATCTGGGTGGTAACATTTGCCTTTGTATTATCTGACATCGGTAACATTGTGAATGTGATCTTCTACGCAGCAGGATTCGCAACCGGCAATGTGATGGGGATGTGGATCGAGGACAAGCTGGCAGTTGGTTTTGCCGAAGTTCGGGTAATCAGCTCCAAATGGGGAGCAGCTATCCTGGATGTACTCCGGGAAAATAACTTCGCTGTCACAGAGATCCCAGCCAGGGGAAAAGACGGTATGGTTTCGGTGATCACCAGCAGTGTGAGACGAAGCCAGGTTCAGGACGTTGAAAAACTTGTCCGGAATATTGATGAGGATGCCTTTATCACTACTGAAGATGTGGTGGCCGTAAGAAGAGGATTTTGGAGAGCCAAGTAGATCCAATCATCATTACTAAAACCGGGACTTGAGGAGTTCACCTAATAAGTCCCGGTTTTTTTTTATCTCAAATTAATTCCTCTTGGGGTATGGGTTCTTTTTCAAGGGTAAATTGCCAGGCGCAGTAAAATTCCTCGGGGTGAGAATCAGGAGGACAGCAAATTACCCGGGTTCGGATGCGATCGTCGATGGTGTAGGCAAAGTAGGTATATTCAGCAATTCCCATAGATTTACATAGAAAATCTTCCAGCCCTTTACGTTTACGGGCACTTTGAACCCGACAGTTATTCATCTTAAATCGAAGTGTATTTTGATCAATCTCAATCAGAGATTGTTCATTGATCCTGGCATAAAGGCGAAACTGGAGAGCTTTTTTCAAGGCCATAATACCGCTCCGGGGTTGAATGTCGAAGCGTTTCATGATGCGTTTTGCTCAATCTGGGTGAAACGGATCCAGGCTTCAGTATCGAGCTCAATTGCTTTTTCCAATCCGTATTGTTTCTCAACTGCCTGGAACCACAAACCGTCATGAGCAAACCAATTTTTTGCCTGATCCTCAAATAAATCTATCAACATTTCTTGGGAAAAAGATTTTAGGATTTCTCGATCAGGCATAAACACCTCGGATAAAGAAGATTATCTTTTGATTTTGCACCTTGATTATGCAGGAGATGTCAGTATATTTATCCACTTGTTAGAGAAAAAACGATACATGCCCAAACATAACTTGACAACTTCCTCAGTCATGATTATAGAATAAACCCAATAGATAGGTAAATTAAACACGAACGCGCCCAGAAAAGCAAGGGGGACACCAATGCTCCAGATCACACCGGCATCGATGAAAAAGGCATAATGTGTATCTCCTCCACTGCGCAGTATGCCGATTAACAGGATCAGGTTGAGCGATCTTACTGGTAAGGAGAGAGCCATCACGATCAGGATCCTGTAAGTATACTGAACAGTTTCGGGAGAAATTTTATAGAAGGAGAGCAGGGGATTGGCCAGAGCCAACATTATCAATCCAAAAATTATCGCCCCCATTGACCCAAATATAAGATATTTTCTGCCGTAATCAATCGCGATCTCTCGTTCCCCGGCGCCAATCTTATTGCCGATCATGATTGCGCAGGCATTACCCAGGCCAATAAACAAAACAAAGATCAGACGATCAAGAGTGCTGGCGATATTGATGGCTGCGATGGATTCTGTTCCAATTCGGGCATAAACAACATTATAAGTTGCGATCCCAAATGACCAGGCAATTTCGGTCGCAATGACTGGAAGTGTGGTTTTAAAGAACTTGCTCAATGAAAGGATTCTGTAATTGAGCAGATCTTTGAACCTGGCTGCAACCGGTAATTTTTGACGGTAGGCAATAATCAGTAGAAGAGATGTTTCCAGCAATCGTGAGCTTACAGTGGCAATGCCTGCACCACTAACTCCCAAGGCGGGGAAACCAAAGTTCCCCAGGATCAGGCAGAAGTTTAAAATTGTGTTGAAGCTTAATGCCAGCAGACTGATCAGCATTGGCAGTTTGACATTTTCGGTACTTCTCATTACTGCTGAGTAACCGTTGGTTATTGCAGTTAATACATAGCTGAAGGCAACGATTTGTAGATATTGGCTTCCCTGGGCAAGCACTTCAGGATCGGTGGTATATAGACTGAGAACTTTATCCGGGATCAGGATGGCTACCAGGGAAAAGATCAAAGAACCTATAATACTCATTAACAGACTTAGTCCCAAGATGCTTTGGATGCGCTTAACGTCTTTCTGCCCCCAGTATTGGGCTGTAAAGATGGCTGTTCCACTGGTGATGCCAAAAAACAGCAGCGATACCAGGAAGAATACCTGGTTGGCAATCCCCACAGCCGCTACGGCATCTTCCCCCAGCTGTCCGATCATCAATCCGTCTACCAGGCCAAGAGAAGAGAAAATTAAATACTGAAGCATGATCGGGCTGGCAAGCCGGAACATGGTTGAGAAGAAATTTTTATCCTTCAGAACGCTAGCAAGCATTTTCCCTCAATCGCAATTTGTTGTTGACTGGCAAGAATTTGATAACTCGAATATTATACATGTTTTCTGATTATAAATTTGGATTGTATAAACCAACAATCCCAGATGTGCTTCTGCCTATCACCTGGCTGACTTGGCAGTTCAATCAAGCACGACTATAATTATCAAATGGCCAAGAAGATTGATCCCCGGGACTTGTCAATTAATGAACTGCGCCGCTTGCTGATGGAAAAACAGCGTTCCGGGAGGCATGAACGAATTGAACGCTATCGGGAAACGGGCAGGGTTGTACGCCTGGTTTCCGATGAAGGGGACTCATCCTGGGAAGACCTCCGTACATCCTCACTGATTGGGGAAGGACCTCTGGATCCCCTGGATGAGTCTAAGAAGAGAAATAAAAAGGTTGTCGATGGTTTTTTACTCTCTATTGAAATACTGGCAGTGGTAGGCCTGGTATTTGTTTTGTTCAACGGTCTGGATATCCTCCAGGAGTTAAACCGGGAAGTTGCCCGCGCATTGGAGCAGCCCACACTTACTGCCACTCCGTTAATAAGAGCAGTGGTTCTACCCTCTGGGCATACTCCGCCTAATTCACCTGGTGGAAGCCAGCCAAATATTGAAGAAATTCCGGAACACCTGCAGCCTGTGGTCCAATCTTTTTGGGAGATGCCAATCCCTACCCAGAGTCCCCAGCACGCTATCCGTCTGCAAATTCCAAAATTGAACAAGGATGTGCCAATTGTAGAGGGTGATGGTCCTGAACAGCTGAAAAAAGGAGTTGGCCATTATATCTATTCAGCCAATCCAGGGGAACCCGGCAATGTGGTCCTTTCCGCCCACAATGATATCCATGGGGAAATCTTCCGGGACCTGGATCAATTGGAAGAAGGAGACCTGGTAATCATCTTTTCTGAAAGGCAGAGCTATACCTATGTTGTGGAGGAGGTATTAATCGTAAAACCTACCCAGGTGGAATACCTGGAATCAACTAAATCTTCCACCGCAACACTGATTTCCTGTTATCCTTACCTGATAGATAACAAACGCATTGTTGTGAGAGCGAATCTTATTGATGGGTAGGGGGTTTTAAGGATTAGAAATAGGATTATTGCCAGATTGATAGTAATTTAGATGTACCCGGATGGAATGATCAATTAATTAATCCGGGGGATAGTGGACAAAAAGGAATTGCAGGCATATGACTTTTGAACAGCCCCGCTCACCCTCTTGGAGCACAACCACGAAACTGATTATTGGACTAACTCTTGTAGCATTGTTTGCCGGGATATTTTTGTATTACCGGTCAATTATATCCTTGATAATTGTGGCATTCATAATCACCTATCTGTTCCAACCCCTGGTTATATACCTGACTGAACGGACCAGGATGTCATGGCGCTTAAGCGCGACACTTATATTCCTGGTATTCATTATTCTTTTGATCGGTTTGGTAGCCGGTGCTGGACTGGCAATTGCCCAACAGCTGATCGGCCTGGTTAGTTTCCTGCAAGATTTCACAGAGGACTTGCCTCAGTTTGCAGAGGATCTGACTGCTTATCTTGAGGGTTTTGGAGTAGGTGATCTGATTAATCTCAACGATCTGGCTAACCGACTCCTGGAAATAATACAACCATTACTGGGCCAGGCTGGAAGTCTTGTGGGATCGATCGCTACGGGAGCAGCAACCGGAATAGGGAGAACATTTTTTGTGGTTCTTGTGTCTTATTTCATGTTATCAGAATCTCGACGAGTGGGGAGTTTTTCCATCGTTCAGATCCCCCAATATGACTATGATTTCCGGCGAATGTCCCGCCAGCTGCGCCTTGTCTGGGATTCATTCTTCAGGGGACAGATCATAATTTTTGTGATGATATTTTTTGTATATCTGCTGGTCTTTTCTACCCTGGGAGTTCGCTATTCAGTTGCCCTGGCTGCCTTAACTGGGCTGGCGGTATTTATCCCTTATGTTGGAATTTGGGTAACGGTAATTGTTCTTGTATTGGTGACCTTGTTTCAACCCGGTAATTACTTTGGTTTGCTAAATTGGCAGTTTGCTGCCATGATCCTGGCCATCACACTGGTGATCAATTTCACCTTTGACAATTACATCACACCCCGTTTTTTTGGGCGCACCTTGGATATTCATCCTGCTGCAGTACTGGTTGCAGCTCTGTTCATGGCTAGTTTATTGGGCCTGATAGGAATTTTCCTGGCGGCACCGGTAGTAGCCACAATTAAATTGATTGGCATTTATGTTTTCAGGAAAATGGTTGACCTGGACCCCTGGCCTGACCCCGAAGAGGATAATAAACCAGTGGAATATCCTTGGTATCGCTGGTCAAGGCAGATCAAGGCCTGGTTCAAAAACCGGTGGTCCAGGAAAAAAGAAGATAAATCGGAATAATAAAAAAACCTGCTGAGTTTCTCAGCAGGTTTTTTTATTTTAAAGTACTTTGTCCCTTATTATTCTTCTAGACGGAGATCCCAACCGGGGAGTATAGTATTTCCTGGATGTTAACTAATTTCCGGCGCAGATTCTTATCGCGCTCGAGTAGATCAGTGATCTTATTATGCCCGTACATGATGGTGGTATGATCACGGCCGCCAAGTATTTCTCCGATTTTGGGAAGGGAGAGTTCGCTTTCTTCCCGAAGCATATACATTGCAATTTGGCGCGGAAAGGCAATTCTCTGACTGCGATTGGTGCTGAGTAATTCCTCGAGAGAGACACCATACTCCTGGGCAATTGTCTTTAAGATCTGCTCAGGCTCGATTTCTTTGGATTCTGGCATCAAATCCGCCAGGGCATACTCTACCAACTTCTCATCCAGCACCATCCCCCTGAGATCTGCGTAGGCCATCAGTCGGGTCATGGCCCCTTCCAGCTCACGAATGTTAGTTTGGAAGCGGTGGGCAATATCCTCCAGAATAGGGTCGGGTATGGCATATCCCATCCGGTCAGCTTTAGACTGCAGGATAGCCACCCGGGTTTCGAAATCCGGAGGTTGGATATCTGCTGCCAATCCCCATTCAAAGCGGGACCGCAGGCGTTCCTCAAGGGTAATCATGGCTTTGGGCGGCCGGTCTGAGGTCATCACAATCTGTTTGTTCTGGCCGTGCAAAGTATTAAAGGTGTGGAAGAATTCTTCCTGGGTAGATTCCTTGCCGGCAATGAACTGGATGTCATCAATTAGCAGGACATCAAGACGGCGGTATTTTTCCCGGAAAGCCTGGGTTGTATGACTGCGGATGGCTGTGATCAGGTCGTTGGTAAACTCTTCAGAGGAAACATAGAGAACTTCTAAACCTTGAACGCGGCACATATTACCTATGGCGTGGAGAAGATGTGTTTTTCCCAATCCGACACCGCCATATAAGAATAACGGGTTATAAGTTTGGGCTGGTTTTTCTGATACTGCCAGGGAAGCTGCATGTGCAAGTCTGTTGCTGTGACCAACCACAAAGTTAGTAAAGGTATATCTGATATTGATGGATACGTTGAGAGGAGCCTGATTTACAATAGGGGGGGAATCCAGTGATGATCCATCCAGATCGTCGGGAGATTCTTGGGGAGAGGATTTCTTAGTGAAGTTATTAACTACAAAGTCAATATCGATCGGGCGGTTTAATGTTCCGGTAAGAAGCTTGGTGATGGTGCTTTTTAGGCGGCTTTCCAGCCAGTCTCGTGCGTACGCATTGTGAACACCAACTTGAAAAATATTATCTGAGACTGAGATTAATTCTGCATCCCGCACCCAGGTGTCAAAAGCTGCTTTAGGCATCTCCAGCTGCAATTGCCCCAGTGCAGCCTGCCAGGCTTGCTTTCCTTCCATTAATATTCTCCTCCTCACCTCTTCATTCAAAGAAGTAGATACATCTCCCGGACTCTCATCTCTGGAAATTCTCTCACCTGATCATCTATCAGGTTTCCTGCTATTTGGTTATTAATAATCCCAAATTGGGGGAACGCTTCAAAGATAATTTTAACGGATGAAGAGTGGTGAAGCAATCCTCCCCTCTAAAAAAAAACAATT
>SDBT01004371.1_pt1 | contig 24052 bp, 26 predicted proteins | sample 2277101 | NCBI WGS metagenome assembly SDBT01 (sample SAMN10404973, study PRJNA504765) | marine sediment metagenome | isolation source: marine sediment core GS10_PC15, 103 cmbsf | place: Arctic Ocean: Southern Knipovich Ridge | collected 2010 | reverse complement strand
TATTAAACGAGCCTCACCACCACACACACCGCACCACATAAGCATGACACCCCCCACCCTCATTGCAATATTAAACGAGCCTCACCACCACACACACCGCACCACATAAGCATGACACCCCCCTAAGGGGGATTTGGGCTGTGGATCTAGTACGATAACATTCTCTACACTCCACAGCACATTTGTTAAATGTTCATTTACCACTTCATGATAAAAAACCAGAAGTGTCAAATGAAGCTAAATGAAGCTAAATGATTCTTGACATTTGGGTGCGCACGTGATATACTGTTGTTATGGAATTTTGAATGTGGGTCTCTGGAGAATTGTAAATTGCGTCCCTTTCCGAAAATGAGAAAGCAGCGGAAATATCAATTAACTGAACTTCGCGCGCGGCACCTTGAGATTTTGCGGCAAAAGCAGATTGGTGCATCACACAAGGATATTGCAAAGAATCTCGGTGTAACTCCAACAATGGTACATTATACTGTGCATTCTGAACTCGGTATTGAAAAAACAACTGAGATGACTTCTCTTGCTCTCACTGACACTGTTGATGTGGCGCACGAGATTCAAGAAGCCTCAGTAGAGGCAATTGGGTTTTTGCGAGATATTATATCTGGAGAAGATGATAGAGCCTCTATATCTCTCAGGGCAAAGACCTCAGTTGACATACTCGACCGAGCGGGGCACGGTCGATCAGTGACTGTGAATGGAAATCTTGGTCAGGGTTTTTGTACACCAGAAGTTGTGGCGAGGATTAAGAAAAGGGCCAGAGAAATCGGAATTGCTACGGGGAATATCGCAATGGCCCAAGCGGTGGAGGAAACACTTTGAAAACTGTAAAGGGACTTGCTCAGGCCATCATAGACTTCAAAAGGCACAAAAGACAGGCCGAAAGATCCCGTCTTATTAGTAAAAGACCACGCTTTATGATTATGGATGATTTAGAGGCGGATGTGCCTAAAGTATCAAAAGAAGTTTACTCTCGCTGGTTTGGAAAGGAAAAACCTTGGGAGATATAACCACACATTTTTCGAGATGGGAGTTCGCCTGTAAGGGGAGTGATTGCTGCGGTGGTGCTTCTCCCATCTCACTTACTCTTGTCCACGCACTCGAGGAATTGTGGCATAGACTTGACAAAGCCACGCCGATGCGCAGGATAAAGATTGATGTATCTTCCGGTTTTCGCTGCCTTACTCACAATAGATCCATCGGAAGCAAGGATACATCGCAACACACTCTCGGCCTTGCCGCGGATATCTCAACTCCAAAAGACTTCACATCAACCACACTTGCTCGAATCGCCATCTCAATCCCAACTCTTGCTGCTGGAGGAATTGGAGTATACGAAACCTTTGTCCATTTTGATATTCGAGGAAAAAAGGCCCGATGGGGCTGGAGGAGTTCGATATGATCGACTTTGATTTTTCTTGGAAAAAGGAATATTTAGAAATTGCCATTGCCTCTTTTGCTGTTCTTTGGGTTTTCTTCAAAAGTACAGATTGGTATTCTGAACTTCTCTCAAAAATTCGAGAGTCTAAGTTAGAACTCGTCTATCGCACTCTTGAGGCAGCTACAGTTAAAACGTACCACGATTATGTTAGGGATATTAAGTTGAGCGAACGAAAGCTTAATAAACTTGAGAAAGTAAACGCAATGAACAAAACCATTAGGGACACAAAGAAATCTTTAGAAAAAGCAAAGATTTATCCTGAAGTTATCCTTGGCCCTGGTGGACCCGAAGCATTTGTTGAAAGAACAATTCAAGAACTCAAAAGAGGAGATATGTGATGGTTAAGGAGTTTGTGACATCAGTGAAAAGAAATAAGACAGAAAATGTCCTTGGCATAATCTGTTTGATTTTCCTTTGTGCTGTTCTGATTCTGCTCAACCTTGGCTGTACCACAATGTACAGTGAAACAGTATCTGAGGATGGTTCATTCTACAAACAGAAAATCAAAGTTCCACCCTTCGGCAAATTGGAAGAAGGTGCCGCATCATATTCAGTCGAAATTGCCCCAGATGGATCTTATAAAACTCAAGTCGGCAGCAACATACTCGGCTCTGACAACACCGCTCAAGTTGAAGCACTTAATGCAGCGATGTCTGGGTTTATGAATTTTGGGATTGAACTGGGAAAGATGATTTCGGCCACTGGTGGCATAGCTGCTCCATCGACAACTACTGAATAGGGAAAATTGTATGGATGTCGGAACAGGATTAGCGTGTTTAGGTGTGGGAGTTACTATTGGCTCGGGAATCTTGAAGTTCTTCCCAAGTAAAAGTAACGGAGGTGGATGTAGCTCTGACTCCCCAGATGTCTCTAAAAGTTTCTGTGAAGAGCGAAGTGGTGCCATTAAGGAAAGATTAGCCGGTGTTGAGCAAGGAGTAACTGCTCTGAGAAAAGAGAATGGTGAGAATTTTGGGAAGATATTTGATCTCTTAAGGAAAGATTGATTGTGGTTGAGATTCTTACGTGTGAGGAGAGGTTGCGGCTTCTGCAGGACGCATTGGCTCTTGTTGAGGCTGGAGTATCTTCTCTTGAAAATTTGAGGGAGGAAGAAAGACAAGCAATTAGCCTTGGTCGTTATGCTCCAGAACGAAACGTGGTTTTTGAACGCGCACTTCAGAATTTCGGTACACAGAATACTGCAAACCCACTCTTCACTGGTTCTGCGGCCAGTTGGACACTTGGTGCAAACTGGGCTTATAACTCAAACAATATAAGACATAGCGCAGGAGATGATGCTACTGCATCTCAAGTAGTTGGTGATCAGCAAATCTCAGTCATAGATGGTGGTCTTTATCGAGTTGCTCTTGTTATTGAAGGTTACTCTGCAGGATCTGTCCGTGTTGAGCTTGGTGGAGGTTCTGGATCTGGAACCACTGGAGAGCTTGATAGCATTAGGGCAAATCTTGGTAAATTTAGATCAGCAAACGGAACTTTTGTTGAGCATCTGTATTGCTTCGGCGGGACATCAATAATTATTCAACCAACAACAGATTTTGCTGGAGATGTAACTCAAGTTGGAGTTAAGCAAATCAGGGGCATGGGTGGAAGTATTGGGCGTCCTCTCGCAGAATTAGGAAATATGGATTGGACATATGCTGAACAGATTGTCATTGCTCCTACTCAAGGTTATGATTTCTGTAAGATAGATGTAAATGCCGCTCCAGATCAACACCTTAATGCAAGTGGGTCAAGTGTTCCATTTTCTGTCTTCGAAATTGGGGATGTTGTCGAAATTACTGGATCTGATGATTTAGACAACGACGGCATTAAGACTGTTCAAGATTTGCTTCCCGGAAACGCAGGAAACACTCTCAATTTTACAACTGATCTTGGAGGAGGAGATGTGGCAACTGATACGAGTATTCAAATAACTTTGAGGCAAAGATAATGCCACATGAAGTTCTAACAATAGAGGAACAAGTTGCGCGAGTTCGTAGTATTATAGCTCGTCTAACTTCAGTCATAACTGCCCTTGAGGGAGTTATTGATAGACGAAATGCTCTTTTTATACAAGATACACTTCTTTCAGATATAAGTGTTGAGTTAAATGAGCAACTTGTCTCTATTGATGAGTTGATGGGAGATGCACTGAAAAGTCTTCTTTCTGTAAATTGGTTATACTCAATTCGTGCATATGTCTCATTTGATCGTGGTTTTCTTGGAGTAGATACTCAATTTGCAACTACATCTATAACCAACGATACTATTAAAATGATATCAAATGCTGGATGGAGTGATGTACCAGTTGACTCGTTGTCTGATTTCAATGTGGCGGATGTAGTTAAAATATCCGACGCTGAAGATAAAGGTAATATAGATATTCGTCATGAGGTTGTGTCTTTTCCAGACGACAATCAGATGGCTTTGCTTCCAATAATTGGAGTTGATAATTCAGAGGACGAAAAACTGCATATAGTTTTAGCTGAAAGGGACCTGTAAAATGAGCAGAGTGACGAATATAGATAGTGGTGCGGTTGCTGTTGCAGAAGTTGGAAACACTACTGTGTTAGATGTAGTTCTCGGTGGAGACATCAATATGCTCCATCTTGAGTTTAACAATAGTGGAGCAAATGCACTTGATCTTCTCACTCTTCAATTCCTTGCACATCCTCAAGGATCATATGAAGATTTCGAGGCAGATTGGTCTGAAGATTCTGTAGCAAGTGATAAACTTCCTCATGTTGGAGCAGTTTTGAAAACTCTTGGAGCAACTACAAAAGCACAGGCTCTTATCAGAGTTCTCGGTGCGTATGCAATTAGATTTATTGCTTCAGCCAATGGCGGAGCTACCACATTGACGATTAAGGGAAATGGAAACAGCTTCGGGTAAGAATTAAGGCTCGTTGCAAAATTAAATGAGGGAGAAGACATGAGTGTGGAAGAAGCATTGTTACTGATTGATGATATACTGTCTCGAGTAAACACTTCTAGAGAGGGACACGATAAGATGAAGTTGGCCACCAGAGTACTTAGAATCAGATTAGATGAAGCCAACATGTTCGAAAAGTCTCTTGCAGCATTAACAGGAAGCCAGAAAAAAGATGCAAGCCCAAAATAACCCTGAACTTGAGGAAATCCTTGCGGAGTGTTCCGTCTCAATAGAGAAACATGCCTTAATGTTTCACTCTGGAAGATTTAACAAGCCTTTTGGCCCCCGACATGGTGAGTTGTTTGAGGTTCTTGACGATAACTCAGTGAAAAAGGTTTTGTTCATTGCTCATAGAGGATTTGGTAAAACTTCGTTACTCAATTTTGCACTTCCATCTCAGTACATACACCACCCAGGAGTTAAAGATGTAAGTTATATAGTGACAGTTAGTGCATCTGCTACTTCTGCTGTTATACAATCTGAAAATCTAAAGATGGAATTGATGGGGAGTGAGATTTCCAAAGCTGTTATAGGAGATATCAAAACTGATAATTTCTCAAAAGAACAGTGGACCACAAGCAATGGAGTGAGGATATTTCCTCGAGGCAACCATCAGCAGATTAGGGGCATACTTTTTGGTAATGCCCGTCCAGGACTTATTGTAGTAGATGATCTTGAAAATTCAGAGTCAGTGATGAGTAAGGAACAAAGAGTTAAATTAAAAGAGTGGTTTCTCACTGACCTCATGAATGCAATTGATCCAGCCGGCACTGATTGGAGAATAATAGTTGGAGGAACAATTCTGCATGAAGATGCTCTTCTTCAAGATCTCAGAGATGACTCATCATGGACCAAGATAGAAATACCTCTTTGTGATGATAAGTTCAAGTCATACTGGCCAATGCGGTTCAGTGATGACAGAGTTAAGGAAATCAGAGAGGGTTATGTAAATCAAGGATTTGTTGAGGGTTTCTACCGTGAATTTATGAACATCTCTAATCCTCGAGAAGATGCTGCGTTTAGGCCTGAGTATTTTGTCCACTACAACGAGAGTGATTTGGATCTCAACAACGCTCCAGGGGTTGACAATTTTGTCATAGTTGATCCAGCAAAGACAGCCAAGGTTCATTCAGATGACTCAGCAATTGTCGGTGTAGCTTCTGATAACATAAAGAACATGATTTATCTCAGGGATTGTGTAAATGGTAAGTTCTTTCCTAACGATATATACAGAGAGACATTTGACATGGCCGAGAGAATCAATGCTCGAGTCATTGGTATAGAAGTTACTGGTCTGAACGAATTCATTCTCCAACCATTTCTCGATGAGATGTTAAGACGAGGAAAGATATATGAAATTGTTGAGCTGAAAGCAAGAAAGGGTGAAGGAGACTACGCTGCTCGCGGTCGAGGTAAAGAGGGTAGAGTAGCCGCAATGGTTTCATACTTTCGCACTGGAAGAATTCTCCTCAACGCAACATGCTCGGGACCTCTTGAGTCTCAACTTCTTGCATTTCCAAGATCAAAATATTGGGATGTAATGGACGCTTTCGCATATTTTATTGAGATGCGAGCTTTGGGAATGAGATATTTCAGCAGTGATGTCCCGAAAGAAGATGAACTTGCTCAATATAGAGTTAATAAAAAAGAGCAGAAAGAACTTGAGAAAGCATACGAACAACTCAAAGATCAAGATGCAGAAGCCATACCAGAAGGTGTATACTCGGTAATCTGATGGTTGACACAAGAAAAATATCAATAGGAAGTCAGAGAGAAGTAATTCTTTTCGATCTTGACACATATCCTATTCTTGAGATTAAACTCGAGAATGATGATCCAGGAGCAGAGCTTAATAACATTCTTATGTCTGATGCAGATGGAGTATTTACTCTCCAACCAGTCCCTGGTGGTGGTGGGATAGTTTCTGGTCCTGGTTTGTCTGTAGACAATGCACTTGTTCGATGGGATGGAACAACTGGGTATATCCTTCAAAGTAGTGTTGTTATTGTCTCCGACGCGGGTCTTATCTCAAATGTGCTTGATCCAGCTAACTCACAAGATGCTGCCACTAAGGAATATGTGGACAGCGCTATTGCATTTGAGTTTGAGTTCTTTTTGAACAACACTGCATCTGACATCGGTGGAATTTACTACAAAATGCTCGATTTGCCTACGGGCGAAGTGCAATCTTCATTCACATCAGCTCCTCTTGGAGAGAGCGACGATCAGCCACTTGTAAATTTTGCCACCGAAGCTGGTGTTCCTAGCATAGGCACGTTTCAACATGGCATCTACTCCGCGCACATTCACGCCGAGAAGACCGTGGGGATCAAGCCGGTCCAAATCTACTTTGCCATCTATCGGTATGAGCCGGACACGACAGAAACGCTGATCACCACTTCGGAAGTTTCCGATCTTATCACCAGTGAAACAGAGGTAGAGCTTCACGCCGTTTTGGCCTCAGATGTCGAAGTGAATAATGCAGACCGGCTGATTCTCAAGTGGTTTGCCAATGTTGGCGCAACGGGCAGCGACGCCACCGTGGTGCTCTATGTCGAAGGCACAACGGCTGCGCACCTTTTATTGCCGATTACAACGGAGATTCTGACTTCCATCTTTGTCCGTCGAGACGGCACAGTGTCTCTAACTGGCGACTGGGATGCTGGGCCTTTCGATATTACATTAGCCGGCATTTTTGAATCAACAATAGGAGATGTGCGGTTATCAGGCGTTCAGAGCCCAAGAATAAACTGGGAGACAAACTCTGCCGATAGCTCTGCTCGAAATTGGGAGATAAAAACGAATAGGTCAGCATTTGGGGATTTTCAAATTCTCAAGTCCTTAAACAATTCGAGCGCCCCAGCCACGAAAGCCCTCACATTTGGAAGAGATGGACTGACAACACTCTTCTTTGATGTGGTGGCAACACTCAATCTTACTGTGGAAGGACAATATCATTCTACACTCCACGACAACGGCAACTCAGGAGCTAGTGAGATAATAGACTGGGGTAACGGGAACAATCAATATTCAACCTTAACTGCCGACTGTACATACACATTCTCAAATGAGAAAAGTGGGGCAAAGTATGTTTTATATCTAAAGCAGGGTGGAGTTGGTGGATGGACAGTAACTTGGCCCGCAGATGTTACGTGGCCAGGAGGAACTCCGCCGGTTCTATCCACAGCAGCTGGTGCACGTGATATTGTAACTTTTGTCCGTAATAGTGTGGATTCAAAAAATGAGGGTGTGGGTTTTGCAAAAGGACAGGCTTAGTGGTTGACTGGATCACACAGATCAAACGACCAGCCGGTAATGACAATGCTCTTTGGCTTGTTAATACTTATGTTAACATTGATGATGCTATTGAGGATCCTACAGTTGGAGATGGAATTACATGCTATGCTGATCAATCTGACGATAATGAAGAGCAGATTTGGAACATAGATGACGTAGACGAGCCATTTATGTGGAGTATTGACCGTGTTGTACTTAAATTCTATTGCTGGGAAGATGAGGAGCCACCGGTACTGGATGTGAGAATTTTCGTTGGTTCTTCCTGGTCTTCTACACAACTACTATTCTTAGATGATATTCTGACACCATCTTGGAAAACACTAACATTTGATGGTACCTGGGATAAGGCGGACTTTGAGGCAGACTTCAAGGTGGGGGTGAAGACTGGCGCAATGAATGGAAATGAAGAATCTCACATTGATGCTTTGTATGCTACAGTACATGGTTACCCATGGAGTGCTTGACATGAAATTTCCTACAGAAATAGAGTTCGCTGAGATGAGCGACGCGCAGGCCACTTTCTACCTGACGAACCTTCAGATTTACGCAAGGGACATGCTGAAGATTGTACAGAAGCGGATTTCAATACTTGATAGTTTGCGGACAGACACGACACTTGCCCAGACTTTTATCGATGAAGTGGATACTGATTATAGAAAGAAGTTCGTCGAAGTATATGACAATCCTCCGAATCCTGATGATCTTCCATCATCTGTACCAATCCCGCTTTTAGGAGATAAAAATGCCGGTACATATTGACACAGACAGAAATCCAAGAAGGCCTACGGATTTTGAGGACACGAAATTTGAGAGGATGAACTTCGACGATGAATACAAACATCTTTATCCTGAAGGTGTAAATCTTCGTCCAGGTAAGCCAGCACATGATCGTCTTAAGGAAGAGATTCTTCTTCGAGCAAGAGAATCCGAGCGTTGGATGTCAAACAGGCACCCAGACTGGACAAGCATTGACCATATGCTCACTGGTTATATCCCTCTCGACGCCGACGAGAAAGATGTAAAATCTAAAGATATACGAAAACCTGTTTCAATTGTAGTTCCTGAATCATTTGCAATACTTGACACAATACTTTCTTACATGATGACTGCATTTGGTCCAGCACCGATTTTTAGATATGATGGTGAAGGACCTGAAGATATAATTGGAGCAATACTACTTGAAAAAACAGTAGAAGTTCAGACAAAGAAGATGAAGACTCTCTTAGGTCTTCACACACACTGGAGAGATGCGTTTTCATATGGGTTTGGAGTGGCTGCTCTTAGTTGGAAAGTAAAGATGGGTAAGCGCTCAGTTGTTAATCCAACTGGATTTTTTACACTTAATGGAGAATTTACACAGACTGGATCAGAAAGGATTATTGTTGACTCAATTCTATATGAAGGAAGTGATATGCACGTGATAGATCCATATCGATATCTTCCTGATCCATCTGTTGCTATTCATGATGTACAATCTGGGGAATACGTGGGCTGGAAAGATAGCAGTAATTTTCCTGCTCTACTCAGAGATGAGAATGAGCCAGGTAGTGTATTTTTCAACATCAAATATCTTCAAAATATACCTGGACAAAGTGCAATTTATCTTCGAGATGCAAGTGGTAGGCAGGATAAAATAAGTCTCCCGACAACAGAGGGTATTCAAAATGACCAAACTCGACCTTTTGATACCGTCTCAATGTACATAGACCTTATTCCAAACGAGTGGGATCTGCCCCCCGGTGACGAAGATAGCGATGGAGATACTCCAGAAAAATGGATGTTTGTTCTTGCTGCAGATGAAGTAATTATAGCCGCTGCCCCTATGGGACTTCATCATAATATGTTTCCTGTGGTTGTTAGTGCTCCAGATTCTGGTGGACACGAGTTAATGCCTCTCAGCAGAATCGAGATGATGTTTGGGCTGCAGGAAGTTATTAACTTCTACTTCAACTCTCACATGAGGAATGTTAGAAAAGCGTTAAATAATATGTTTGTTGTAGATCCTAAAATTGTGAACATGAACGATGTACTTAATCCATCAGATGGTAAAGTTATTCGCCTTCGTCCCCCGGTCTGGGGCAGAGGTGTGAAGGATGGAATTGCTCAATTAAAAGTTGATGATGTTACAAGTGGTCATATTGCGGATATGGAAGCTGCGAGAAACCTTGCTCGTCATACAACTGGAGCGCAAGATTCACTTCAGGGCATTCAAAGAACTGGTGGAGAAAGAGTGACTAAAGCTGAGTTCTCATCGACTCGAGGATCAGCAATTTCGCGCCTACAAAAAGCAGCACAGATCATAAGTTTACAATCTATGCAAGACCTTTCTCTTATGTACGCATATCATACTCAGCAGTTTATGAGTGCTGAGACATATGTGAAAATTGCAGGAAGACAAGAGGAGGTTCTTAGACGAGAATATGGTATAGCTCCTGGCGATACTCGTGTAAAAGTTACTCCGTTTGACTTAAATGTTGCTTTCGATGTAGTTACAAGTGATGGAAGTATCGAGAGAGGTGATAATGCTACAGAGTGGATTCAACTATACGGACTTATGTCGAACAATCCAGAGTTAGTTGAGGCTTTAGATAGTACCAGAATTTTCTTACACATAGCTCGTCTTCTTGGTGCTGATGATGCTCAAGAGTTTTTGAGAAGTGGCAGACCTGTAAATACAACTGTTGTGCCAGATGCAGAGGCTGCTGCAGCAGCACAAGCCGGAAATATTGTCCCATTAGGAGAAGCCGGTGCAATATAAAGAATACATAATCGAGTCCAGCGTTGAGCAGCTGAACAGTTTTTTCAAAGACTCTCCTGTCTGGAGAGATATTGTTGGACTTCTCAATGATGGGCTTAAAAGTGGAATTGGTGAGTTATGTACACATGGTTTAGATCCCGAAAAAACTGAGTTTGCTCGTGGCAGAATAGCTCAGATAACTGAAATTATAGATTTTCCAGAAACAACTATTGCATATAAGGATATGCAAAGTATAACGATGAAGATTGATGAAGAAATAAACGAGGAGGATAGTGATGTCGCCGGAAAATGAGAATAAAGCCATAGCTGATGAAATTGATAATATCCAGGGACTGGTTGCTCAACCCTCTGACGCAAAGGACATTCATCCAGAGTTCAGTGATGGTAAAGAATCTGAGGAAACTTCTGATTCAGAAGAAGATTCAGATACTGAAGATGAAGAAGAAACGAAAAAAGAGGAATCTGAAGATGTCAGAGGAGATGATTCAGAAGAAGAAGGAGAGAGGAAAGAAACTGAACAAAAGACAACTGAAGGTACACATGAGGACGGAGAAGGAGAGGACAGAGAGGAAGAAGAAAGAGAGGAAGAAGATGAAGATGATGAGGAAGTCTCAGAGAGTAGAGATATAGAACTTCTTCGTGAGCAAAACGAGAAGTTAATGACTTTGGTTAATAATCTCTCAAATCCTCAGACATCTTTGTCGGCCAAGAAAATTAAAGAAGAAGTTGAAGAGCCAGAAACTACTCCTCCTCCGACTCAAGTTATACTTCCAACTCTTGATGAAGAGTCATTTGACACACTTATGAGAGATCAGGGTGCCTTTACAAAGTATGTGGCTGATGTAGCACAAGCTGCTGCTCAATTGGCAAGACAACAAGTTCTTGTCGAGCTTCCAGAAACAATTAGACAGTCAAACATACTTGAGAAAAGAGTAAATACTTTCTTTGCTCTTCCAGAGAATCAGGATCTTCAACCTCTTATGCAATTTGTAGGAAGGAAAGCAGTTTCAATTGAGAATGATAACCCAGATCTATCAATAGAGGAGGTACTTAAAAGAGCAGGAAATGAAGTTAGAGAACTTGCGGCTTTGTCAGTAGAAAAAAGTAAGGGTAAGAAAAAGACAAAGCCGAAGAAAGGTCGCTTTGTGAAAGCAACTTCGACTCGTGTTCCTAGAAAGAAAGAAGTAAAACCTTCTCCAGAAAATCAAACTGCGGATGATATTGATGATCTTGCTGATTTGGAATTCTAGAGATAGAAAGGAGTAACAAAATTGGGTGCTGCACAGCAAGCAAGTAATTTGAGGGCACAGATTCCCTCTGTAATGACACAGATAGCTGAAACAACTACGCTGACTCCAAGTCAACGTGATGTAACTGTAACAGCTGCGGCTACCATTACACTTCCACGAGCATCAGAAGCTTATGGAACATACACAATTTTCAGTACTACAACTTCTGATGTATTGGTTCAGACAGCAGAAGAAGCTTCTGCACTTCTCTCATTAACATTGACAAATGCTAATGATGAGGCAGTGTTCTATTGTAACGGTTTCCGTTGGTATCTTCTGACTTACACCATCAGTACGCGTGAGGCGTAGGAAGGAGGTATCTTTTGAGTGTATGGGAGAATACCTTCCAAAAGGCAGGAATGAGAAGGATGATTGGCGCTGATGCGGCGGTCAATATGCCTTACATTCATGTAGCTAAAGGTGGTGATGATGATCTTGGAGTTGGATCTATCATCAGTCCATATCTAACCGTCACAAAAGCTTTTTCAATGGTAACTGCTCTTCGCAAGACTGTTATAGTTTGGCCTGGAGTGTATACTGAAGCAGCGTCGTTGACGTGGCCTACGATAACTGGTGTAAAGCTGATTGGTGCTGCTGCAAATTTTGCCACAGAGATTGGTGTGGCTGCATCGGAAGACCAAGTTATCAACATAGCACCAGGAGTCCAAACATCTACGTTTGAGTTATGGATAATTGACATCCATATCGACCATGATGAGGCTGGTAAAGACGGACTTGTACTTAACAATACGTCTATGACGAAGAAGCTTAATTGCTATATGAAGCGGGTGGGTTTCGATGCCGACTCGGATAGCGACGATAGCATACTTATCACTCACGGTGATACGGACAATGCTGTCAGAATATATGCTGACGGCCGCAATGGAGATGTGAATGGCGCTATAACTTGGTCTGCACACAATGACGGAGACCGCCTATACCTTGACAATATGAGGCTGTTGGGTGGTATTGTAATGGGAGCGACAGCAGTTGCGTCAAACGTAAGATTACGAGACTGTGTTGTCAAGCATGAAGGTATGACGGGTGGTCACAGTTCCACTGTTGTGGTGGCAATGAGTTGTTTTTCACTGACAGGAAGTACATTTGCCGCACTTGATGGCGACGATATCGCTGGTAGTATAACTGGAGAACTAGTCTTGGCGTAAGTGTCAGGATTGAAAGGAGGTACACTAATTGGCAACCACAATCAGAGGTATGGTAGGTACTGGAGATTGGACAGGAAATGAGCGCCCAACAAGTTGGCGTGAGGGAATTCTTAAGATATTTCCTAACGGTGATGTTCCTCTAACTGCTATTCAAAGTAAGGGAAGAAAGAGGCGTGCTAATGACCCTAAATTTAGCTGGTTCAGCAAAGATCTCGATACTCAGAGTGGTGCATGCACTTCTTGGCACAATCAAGCACTGTCTGATGATTGGGCTGTTGGTGAATCTGGTTCCGTTGGAGATGTAGTTTATTGCAAAATGACCGCTGCGATAGTTGCGTCGTTTAGGACTGGTCATACAGTGTTGATGCTTGATGCTGATGACAACTCAAAAAGGTCTTTTGGTAAGGTTGGAGCAGTTGTCACCAACGGTGCAAGCTCATATGTTTCTGTAACATTGCTTGTATCAAGTGCTACTGGTTATCTCAATGCGGTAGATACCATTGACATAATTGGTAACTCAAACTCTGAAGGTGCACCAATTCCAGCAGCGGTTGCCTATGTGCCTGATGAGTATTTCAATCGGACACAGATCTGGCGCACTCCAATGAGTATCACACGTACCCAGAAGAGAACTCGTATGCGTACTGGAGATCAGTACAAAGAGTTGAAACGAGATATTCTTCTCTACCACGGTGTGGAGATGGAGAATGCTTCAATCTGGGGTGAGAAGTCAGAGTTTACCGGATCTAATGGAGAGAAAGAAAGAACAACTCAGGGCATGGTCTCGTTTATTGCAGAGAATGCCTCTGATAACGTTCTTAACTTCTCAACTGGTTCTGCTTTGACTTGGTTGCAAGGTGGAGAAGATTGGCTTGATGAGAGTCTTGAAGTCTTGTTCCGCTTTGGATCAGCCGAAAAGGTTGCTCTTTGTGGTTCTGGTGCTTTACTTGGTATACAGAAGCTTGTTAAGCAATCTGGTCAGTTTACTCTTACTGCTGAAACAGCAAGTTATGGGATTAGTGTATCTCGTTGGGTTACACCTTTTGGTGATATCCTGCTTGTTCGTCATCCACTTTTCTCTTACAAAGCTCACAGCCGTAACAATATGCTGATTTATGAGCCCAAAAATGTGCAGTTTGTCTACATCGACGATACACATTTTAAGGGTGACCCAGCAATGAAAGAAGCAGGATTTGCTGCTTATGACGGCACTAAGGAGGAGTATCTTACTGAAGCCGGTTATGAGTTTCACTTCCCCAACACGTTTATGTTTCTTAGCGGCGTTGGAGTTAACGGCGTTGCTTAGCCTACTAATTCGGGAGGGTGCGCGCCCCTCCTGGGTTGGAGGCTCGTTGCAAAATGTAACAAGGCTGAAGGAAGAAAATCAGTTATGGCTACTTTAGATGAGATAAGATTACTTTTCATTCCTGCTTGTCAAAGGTATGATTTAGTGGAGAATGGAGATTTGTCCTCTAATGTTGATAATGGAGCAAATGCCTTTATCAATGGAGGGCAGAGATTTCTGGATCTCACGATTACACATTCTAAATCTCTGAAGAGAGTATTCAAAGCTTTAGCGTCTGGAGAGTATCAAGTTAAAATTGAAAGTTTAATCTCACTTGAAACAATCTGGGTAGTTAATGCTGCGAATGATAGAGTAGATATTACAGGTAATTGGTTTTCTCCTGCTCAATTTCGTCGAGAGTTTGGAGATTTAATATCTACCTGGGTAAGTGGGACTCCACAATACTGGAGTTTAAGCCCAATTGGACTTTCTCCTGAGCAAATAACTGCAACTTCTGATACTTTTGACTCGGCAGGAATTATTGATTATGAAGACATCCAGTTTGGAGACGGAGCACAGTATGAGAAAGATGGAATTCTTATATATCCTCCAGCTGATGGAACTTACACTATTGATATATGGGGTAAGTTTTACTCTCAAACATTGTCTGCAGATGCAGATGATTCATATTGGAGTGTAAATCATCCAGATCTTCTCGTAATGGCGGCATGTTATGCTCTTGAACGAACACTTAAGAGTCGTGAAGGAATGAGGGACTGGTTAGAGGCTATGAAGCCTCTGGCAAATGCAATTGATGCTCAAATGGTTGAGCGAGACATAAATCATCTCAATATGAGAATGAGAGGCTAAGATGCGTATACCTTCATCAGGCAGAGCATCTAGATACAAAAGAGGGAGTAGGAAAATGGTTAGTCAAAATGTTTGGAGTGAATATGCTGAGAATCCAGAAGCAGGTGATGTAGTTCTGAGGTTCTTAGCCGCGGTTGAGCTTTCTATGACTAATTTACGGACATATCTTGAGGGCTCTAATGGATCAACAGTAGAATTTGAGTTAATAGCTCAAGCAGATGGAAGTGGCGAGAGGATATTGCGAGAACTCGTTATTGATCAGGGCCACACGGATCTTACAAGTATTGTTTCCGCAATGAAACTTTCTGCTGGTGAAAGAGTAATGGCTAGGGTAACTGCAGTTACAGGAAGTCCGTCTGGACTCTGGCTTGGAATTTGTGCAGGAGTTAACTAGTGCCAACAGTTAGTATCAAAGAACAACTTGCAGCTGGGTTAAGGCCAGATCAGTATGTGGGTCTGAATGCAAAATTTATGCAGGAATGTTCCAGTATGAGGTTATCCCCATTTGGATTGCTTCCTATGGAACCTGTTAATTTTGCTATGGAAACTGCATTTCTATCTGCTCTTGGTGTAACTGTATCTCATCCATTTCCTCAATTGTTTAAGGGAAAGGGAGTGACGTTACTTGCTGACGAGGATAAAGTTTATCTTGTAGATGAATCTACATGGATAGCAACAGAAATTACAACATATGATGTGTATGATCCAGCAACTCCTAAATCAATTACAGCAGGAGGTGCCTGGCAATTTGTAGATTTTCATACAACTTGGTTTCTTTTCAATGGAAATTGTCAGGTCTTTCCTACAAAGTGGCTTCATGATACAAAAGTGTTTGTTCAAGAAGATGTTACTATGAGCACCGGATGTGATTACAAAGGAAGGATGCTAGCTGGAGGATTCAATAGTGACGATATTTGGTCTAAAGGATTGTATCAACTTAATGTAGAGAATCTCAACAACGGCGCATTTGCCACAGACGCCACAGTTGAGTGGACTTTAGGAGCAAACTGGGCCTGGAACTCTGGAGGGTATATTGAACACTCTGCTGGAGCAGCAGCAAATGCTTATCAAGATGATGAGGATATGGACGTCAGAATGAGAAGCGGTGTTGAGTATACTGTTGTTTTCACCGTTGATAATATGACAGCGGGGGATGTGAGGGTTTTTGTTGGAGGTACTATTGGTACCACTAGAATTGTAGATGGCACATATACTCAGGTTTTAACAGCCAGTACTGCTGGTACAGTTATTCTGCTTCCATCTACTGACTTCGATGGGAGAATTACAAATATCTCCCTTAAAGCAACTACTACACCAAAGGCAATTGAGTATGGCTTTACCCAGGGTGCTCCTAATACAAATTGGATTTGGTGGAGTCAAATTGGTGGTGGAGATTTGATGCAGTTTTTTCTTCCAGAAACTGTTACTCTTGGTATTGATGAGGCACCCAGTATTTCAGGAGTTGGAGGGTATGATGAAAGTAATCCATTATACCTAGCTCATGCTCGAAGAGTATCAGCAGGATTCATGCCTATGGATTGGCAAGGTGCTGTACAGAATATTAGGCCAATGGAAGATGTTGTAATGGTCTATGGAGAAGATGGAATTAGTGCTGTTAGAGCTTTTCAAGAACCTGTTCCTACTTTTGGTTTGATGGAGAATTTATTAAGAGTTGGAATTGCTAGTCGCAACGCTGTTGGAGGAGATCAGAAGCAGCAAGTTTTCCTAGATGCCAGCGGAGTGTTATGGATGGTTAGTGGAGATTTAAGTCTTAAAAGACTTGGTTATCGAGAATATTTTGCACAAATGCTCGGCAATGAAATAACTATCTCATATGAGCCAGGTCAGAGAGTGTTTTATATATCAGATACAAATATTTCTTTTGTTCTAAATGAGTTTGGCTTAACTGAGTGGCCACAAAGACTTACTTCCGTATTTCAAATAGATGGAGATGCTGCAGGGATTTTTGAGGATAATTTAGGGGAAGAAAATGTTACAAATGGAGGATTTGTTAACGGAAGTTCTTGGGACCTTGGTACTGGTTGGTCAATAGGGGCAGGCGTAGCCACAAAAACTGCCGGTTCTGCTTCTGATTTAGAACAGTCAGCAGACAATGTTGCAATTGATATTGAAGAGGGAGAACGTTATCTCACACAGTTTGCTATAACTGTTTCGGCTGGTTCTGTAAAGATGGATGTGGGCGGTACAAATGGACTGACTAGAGTATCTTCAAATACATATGTTGATGAGATAGTTGCTGGCTCGGACGGAAAAATTAGTGTAGAGGCAAGCGCTACTTTTATTGGAACTGTTGACAGTGTATCTGTGAAAAAGGTTTCTCCTATTTATGAATTTACATTTACATCTCAGAAGTTTGGGATTCTTGATAGAAGAGTTAAAACTCTCAAAGAAGTTATAGTTATTGGAGTTGATGATGATGAGTCGTTAGAGATTCAAATTCAGTATAAAAATAGCAACCTGACAACTGATTGGGTTGAGACTCTTTGGAATGCTTTTGATAGCCCTGGTCGTATTCAGCTTAACATTCCTGCAACTGAATTTCGCATAAAACTTCGTGGGAATGATGCAAGAAATATTGCAATCAATGATATTGAGATAGTACTATCCGAGACCGGAAAGAAAGATACAAGAAGGAGTATACACGATGCCTCCTAGCATACAACCAACAACTGTGAAATTGGAAGAGGCTTTGAGAAATGGCTTAAGGTTAGATTCTCGATCAAGTCTAAATAGGCCGTTTCTAAATTCCTGTGTGAATGGAAAAGTTAGTCCCTTTGGGTTAACAAAGTCCGATCAAATAGTTAATCCTATCACACACTTTGAGATTGATCTTGATGATACATTTGCTAACTGGCCTCTGCCAATGTTGTTTAGGGGTGAGGAACAAACTCTTCTTATCGACCTTGCAAATTTATATGTTATAACTGAAGGTACAACTGTTTGGACTTCTAGTGACCAGACAGTTTATAATACAACTCTTGAATCGGAGTCACTTACAAATGGAGCTTGGACTTCTGATGCTTCTGATTGGACTCTTGGGGGTGGATGGACTTGGGTTAGTGAAGGGTATGTATCAAAAACAACTGGGAACCAAAATACAGTATATCAAGAAAACGCCAATATGGCAAATGCTTTTGGTGATGGTGAGCTTGTTAGAGTTATTTACAAAGTACAAATTGATTCAGGATCTATTGAGGTTGCTGTAAGTACAGCAACTGGTACGTCTAGAACTTCTACTGGCACATATACCGAAGATATTCTGTCAGATGGAGCTGGAAGGTTAACATTTACTCCAAGTGCTGATTTTGTTGGACAGATAGATTATGTATCAGTAAAGATACTTAATGCACAAGCTCCGTCGGGTGCTACTTTGTATCATCATGCCAGTTTTAGAGATATATGGTTTCTGGCAAATGAGTCAAGATTTATTTCATACCTACCAAGTTTCAACTGGCTTATTTCATCTAAGGCTAGTACAGAAATGAAGGTAAATGCACTTGCTCGTTCTCATAATAGATTATTCCTCGGTGGACTTTCTGGGACAAGATTTGCTGAAGCAACCTGGTTGACTATCTGGGAAACGTGGCTTGAGAAAGCATCAGAACGTATTACTACTTTTGATACTGATGCAATGGACACAAATGTACTTATGTGGAGTACTCAAGTTGGAGGACAATTTTACTGGCCATTTATATCTCTTATTGGTGCCATTGGTATGTTAAGCTCATCTGATTATACTAAGATTGAATCTGATATTCTCCAAAGTATAGAAGATGGAGAATTAGGTATTCTTCCTATGCGTTGGAGAGGAGATATAGAACATATTAAACAACTTGGTGAAGTTACTATGGTGTATGGAGAATTTGGAATTACAGCAATAAATCAAGATGGCACAAGAATTGAAGTCTTAGATCATGGACCAACAGGTAGAGGATGTGTTGGAGGTGATGAAAGGCAACATATATTTATAGATGGGGAAGGAGTTATTTGGAGAGTAGGATCTGATCTAAGTCTTGAGCGTTTAGGATATGAAGAATATTTCTCAAGTGTAGCGAACTTTTCTGGTTTCTCTGATTTAGTGATTAGCTTTGATCCTCAAGAGGGTGATTACTACATATGTAATGATACTAAAGGATATCTTCTTAATCGAAACGGTCTGGTTGAGCAAGACAATAAACCGACATCATTGCTCAGGGAAAAGAAGTCTACATCTGTTACTACAAAAGGTGGGCTGATTGGGTTAACTAAGAGAGAAGAAGTTTTAAGTAGTGAGAATGTTACAAATGGAAGTTTCACCGGCAACGCTACTGGTTGGGACCTTGCTGGAGGTTTTGCTTATGATAGTAATAAAATCACCCATACACCAGGAATTGTTGGTGCAGCTTTACAATCCGCAGCAAATGCTGCAGGAACGATAGTTCAAGGAAGAACATATAAGGTAGTGTTTACCATTTCTGGCATGGGTGATGGAGAAGCATACGCTTTTGTAGGAACTCTTGGACGAGGATCACAAGCGGCAACAAATTCAACTTTCACTGAAATCATTACGGCACTTGGAGATGTAACTGGTGCTCAAGCGTTTGGTTTCAGCTGTTCTGCTAATTTTGATGGCTCTATCGATGATGTAAGTGTGAAGGAATATATACAAGACCTCGTTCTTGTCACAGAGCCATTTGACAACGGACAGCTTGGAATTGACACTATCAGAGAAGTTGTAATTTCTGCAAAGGATACAACAGGTTTCACTGTAGCCGTTGATTACCGATATGATGTAGATTCTGATTATACTCGTACAACTCCGGCGGCTCCAGATGGTCGAGGAGTAGCAAGACCGTTGGCTACTGGTGTTGATTTCAGAATTGCATTAACCGCAGCTAATATGGAGAGTGTAATAACCCTTGATGGAATTACTGTTTATTTCAAGGGTGGTGGCAAGGTTGATCTTAAGAAAAGGTTGCAAGCTTAATGTCAAAAGAATTTTCAGTAAGATTTGATCTAAGCAAAGGATTGAGACCTGAGGATCGTCTCCGCCTGGCTCAACAAAGCTTTCTCAATATTGCGCTGGATGCTAAGGTTAGTAAAGAAGGATTGTATCCCCTTGAAAGCATCGATCAAACCATCTTTACAGGATCAGTAACTCCCGCTTGGCCATTTCCTCAAATGTTTAGAATTAAGGATCAGTTTCTTTTAGCAGAAGCAACTTCGCTGAGAACTGCTCCACCAGCAACTATGATTCTGAGTAGTCTCACAACCTTTGATGCAAGTGCTCCAGATACACCAAAGGCAATTTCATCCGGTGGTATTTGGCATTTGGCAAATTTTCAGTCGTCATACTTTCTCACTAATGGTGTGAGTTTCATATACCACATTCCAAGTAACGTTGGATTTGCGGCTAACGAACCTCTCACCTTCACAAATGAGACCTTCAAAACACTTGCTGAATTTGACGGAAGGTTATTTCTTGGAGGAGCAGCAGGAGCACATTTCTCAACTGATGACTGGAATGAGCTTATTGATGCTTGGAAAGCTAACATTGATGACAAAGTTATGACTTTTGACACTCAAGAAGTTGATACTAGTTGGCTTATTTGGTCTGAGCGTGGAGGTGGAGGATTTGATTGGCCTTTTGTTTCTCTTCTTGCAGCACTTGGATATGAAGACAGCGATGCTTATGACAAGATAAAAAGTGCTATCATAAATCAGGTAGCTCAAAAAGAACTTGGAATGTTGCCTTTAAGATCTCCCGGTGCAATTTTACACATGAAAAAACTGGGGGATGGATTAGCAGTTTATACTGAGGATACAGTATATATTGTTAGAAGGACTCAAATCGGTTATGAAGTTAATTGGGTTCTTGCTGTTGGAATTGCTGGTCGTGGCTCAGTAACTGGTAGTAATGGAATTCATTTCTTCGTTGATTTCTCCGGAGTGCTCTGGTCTATCTCAGCGTCTGGAGATATCAAGCGTTATGGGTTTAAGGAACAACTAAGTTCTTTAATAAACTCAAGTATTGTTATGAACTTTGACCAAGTTGAGCGTGATGTATATATAGGTGATTCCTCACTTGGATATCTCTTAACACCAGGAGGATTGTCTAAGACAACACAGAGACCAACCACGCTTCAGAGACAAACTGACGGAACACTTGCTGGTTTTTTGGTTGGTTCCGCCTCAACAGAATTTCAAGTTGAGACGGGAATGTCTGATCTTGGATTTCGAGGAATTAAGAATATTAAGTTTGTTGAGATTGAGGGAGTGAAGTTGTCTTCGTTAAGAGCTGCTGTTGATTATAAATATGGTCAAACAGATACAGTACTTAATTCTGGGTGGATTCCTGGTGGACCCGAAGGAATTATATGGATAGGTCGTGCGGCTACTGAATTTTCGTTGAAAGTTAAGGGCACAATGAGTGCTGGATCTAAATTGGAGAGTATCGTTGTCAGATTTAACTACGCAGATGACAGAAGCGTTAGAGGACCAAGAGTCCCAGGAATCTCTGAAGTTTAAGTTTCTTCGTCTTACTCCGGAGATTGTTACTCAACATTGGGAAGCTATTAAGCAATCCATTATAATGAGTGCTCCTCCTACAATTACTTTATCGGAGAAATTTCTGTCCAATATGTTGCAGGAACTTCTTAGTGATAAAATGCTTTGCTGGGTATTAAGTAAAGAATCCAAAGTTTATGCTATTGTTACTACAACTTTTATGTGGGATTCTATATCCGAAGAAAAAGGCATTATTCTGTATAGTTGCTCAGCAACTAAGAGTGTTTCTCTTAATGTATGGAAATATGCTATAGATAAAATAAAGCTTTTTGCAAAGTCGAAATCATGTAACAGAATGTATGCTTATACTGAGAATGAAAGAATATTAGATATAGTTAGAAACAGTGGTGCTAATACTGATATTCATTTTATTCTTTGGGAGTTTTAGGATATGAGTATGTTTTTGAAAAAGTTAGATCCTCGTAATATAGATCCAGAAAATAATATTTATCTCTTTGGTCCAGGAGGAGGTGGACCAGGATCTGGAGCAGTTACTTATCCTGATTATATATCTAACGCGCACAAAAACATACTCGATTTTGATGGTACCTATGGACCTCCATACTCTGCTGTTCAGGCTCTTCGAACTATCTTAACACAAGGAAATCCATTTAGTCTAAATCGAACACACAATCCAGCTTCTTCTATATCCACAATGGGTGGGAAATTTGGTGAGCTGCAGGGGGCTCTAAACTTTGTATATAGCTCCTCTGATTGGGATAAAAGTGTTGACGAGGTTCTTAGTCGAATAGATGATATTATGCCAACGGATACTGAGATTGATAGTGATGTTGCAGCTTTTGAGGTGTTACAGGAAGCAGCTTTAGGTAGAACATATAATAGACTTGCTGGAGGAATGTTTGATATAAATGCTGTTGTTGGAACGGCTTTTCCTTCTGGTTTAGCCATACTTGAATCTCAACATATTGCAAGTATTTCACAGTATAGAGCAGCGAGACAAATTAACTATGACAAAGAGAGATCTCTTGTAATTATGCAGAGTCTTGCTGAGATTACAAAGATTTGGTCTCTAAAATCAAACATAAAGTTAGAATTGGAAAGATCAAGTAGAGCTATTAATCTTGCAGATTTAGCAGCAAGGACAGACTACAAAAAATCAGAGCTTGCTCGTGAAGTAGATAGAGCATACTTTCCACTGTCCGCAATGTCTCAGTATGCCGGTATGATTGGAGCTATATCTGGAACAGCACCAACCTCAAAAGGTATGACTCAAACAGCGGCTACGTTGGGTGGTATTATGACTGGTATAGGGCAGGGAATATCCGTAGGAACTGCTCTTGGCAGTGTAGAAGCTGGCATTGTTAGTGCATTGGTATTTGGTGTACTGAACGTTGGAGGAGCACAATTTGGTTAGCCCTCGTTTAATTTTGTAATGAGGCTGAGAGGAGATAAACATGGCTTTGTCAAGGTTACAAGCTTCACAATTAGCAAATGTACTTGCTCAATCCAGCTTAGGATTCACTCGAGGAACTCCTAATCCTGGTGCTCAAGCGCTTTTGGAAACTACGTCTGCTCAAATTGAACAAGCGATTAGAGATGAAGAGAGGAAAAGGGCAAGGAAGGCTAAGAAGGGAGCACTTGGTGGAAGCATTGGAAGTACTATTGGAGCTTTAGCTCTCAGCGCAATACCCGGAGTTGGGCCAATTGCTTCTGCTGCTTTGATAGGAGCTGGAGCTGGAGTTGGTGGAGAGATAGGACAAAAACTCGCGGGAGGAAGTAGTGGAAATTTCCTTGGTGGAGTAGCAACTCGAGGAATTCCAGCAGCTATTGGTGCGGGTGCTTTTGGAGCCATTGGCGATAAACTGTCAACAACTCCGGTATTTGGACAAGTCGGGGGTGTGACAGCGGTTAGGGCAAGTACTGGAGTAAGAGGAGCCTTGAGTAAAGCATTTTCTAGTCCTAAATTAGCCACTGGTGTCTCATCATCTTTTGGAGGTTTGCAAGAGTTACAAGACCAACCAGAAATTGGAGTTGGTTCAGCATTCGGACTTACTCGATCTCAGGTAAGGGGTATTGCTCAAGATAGACAGAGGGGGGAAGAGACAACAATTCAACAAAGACAAGAAACTCGACGCTTTGAGCAAAGAAGGGACGAAAAAGTTAAAGCGGCCACAATAAGAGCCGATGAAGTTGAGAGAGCAGAGAAGTTCACTGAAAAAATGCAGAAGTTAAGACAGAGTGGTAGTGAGGCAGGGATTAGACTTGCATCGGAGCTTCGTGATGAAGATCCAGATACATTTTCTGGACTAATTGGAGGAAAACCTGGTGTTGGATCAGTGAGTTCTAAAGGAATTGTAACTCCATTCACTGATGAGGGCGGGCAGAGGGTTACTGAGGCTCCAAAACAATTTACTCCTCAACAGCCTCAATTTATAACTATCCAAAATGAGGATGGATCACAAGAAATTATTGAAGCA
>SDBT01004370.1_pt1 | contig 24054 bp, 52 predicted proteins | sample 2277101 | NCBI WGS metagenome assembly SDBT01 (sample SAMN10404973, study PRJNA504765) | marine sediment metagenome | isolation source: marine sediment core GS10_PC15, 103 cmbsf | place: Arctic Ocean: Southern Knipovich Ridge | collected 2010 | reverse complement strand
ATATGATAGAATCATCATTTGGTGATCCACCAGAGTACTTGTGTAATAGGTGCTATGAAACAGTACCTGCTAAGAAGTGGGCAGAAATGGTAAGCAAGATTACAAAAGAGCATATGCACGATTTCGATTAATATAACTATGAGGAGGAGACAACATGGCATTAGAACCGTTCAAAATCTCAGCAAAGAATCTGGGCGTAGTAAACATGGAAGACTTCTGCCAAAGGTGCTTTTGGGTGAAATTAAAAGTATCCAACAGACTCCCCTGGCAATCTTTCCCCGGCATATTCTCATCGATAGATGCATACACCAAAGCCTGTATCCATGCTATCATCGACTCCGGTGAACCAAATCCTGTGTGGATGTTGGCTATGAGTGGAGCCGGTAATTCTGATATTGTTGCCTATGATACTGTACCCCACTGGTCAAAGAACATCTACCATGACGATAAATCCAATATCAATTTATCTGGCGTAGCTGATGACTACTTGATCCGTGCGGACGGTACCCACCTTATTCCAGATTACAAGACCGCCAAATTTACCAAGAATGCAGATCGTCTTCTTCCGATTTATGAAATGCAGGAGAACGTGTATTCCATCCTGAAGGGTAAAGTTGATGGCCAAATGCCGGACCTGTACCTTGTGTATATGGAGCCGCAGACTGATAAGAAGAGGGCTCCTGATGATATTGTGAAGAATGGTTTCAAGATGAGGTTCAATGCCAAGGTTCTACCGATCGAGACAGATAGATCAATTGTTCGCAAAGCCTTGACCATTACAAGGGAAATCTATGAGATGAAAACTCCACCACCAGCTACTGTTGGGGCCGTAGTCTGTGATGAGTGCCTGAAGTTTGAAGGTGTGCTTGAGGTGCTTGGGGATAATCGGGAGTTGAAGGGGACTGACCATTGAGCGAAGGTAGAGTATTGGCAGTACAAAGGTCTATGGCTTGGTGCCGAGCAAAGGGAGAATTGAAAAGCATGCTGCAAACATTTTACACTTCATACAACAACGATTCTACGCTGATACAAAATAATTACAGCAAACTTTCTGGTACTATCGAAGATTTCATCAACAAAGTCGAGGGTGATGGTCTTCAATAATAGGTTATAAAATAGGATAAAGGAGAAGACCAAATCATGAGGATCATATCCCTAGCAATCGAGAACATCATGAAGATCAAAGCGGCCTTGATTGAACCATCATCCAATATCACAAAGATACAAGGAGACAATGACGCTGGTAAGACTACTGCCCTAAACTGTATCATTATGGCCCTGAAGGGTGGATCACTTCCTGACCAGGTGATAACCAAGGGACAGAAGAAAGGGTCTATAACCGTCGAGATTGGTGGGGTAGAAGCAGATGGTACGGAGATACTTCCACCATTTACAGTCACAAAATCAATCACCGATTCAAAGTCTGTGCTATCCATTAAACCATCCAAGGTACTCAAGGGTGAGACTCCCCGTTCATTCCTGGATGGTATCATTGGTAACATCTTCTTTGATTTTGTCAAATTCATAAACGATACCGGTCCCAACCAAAAGAAGACTTTCATGGATCTGATTGGTATTGACACGGTTGAGATAGATGCCAATGAAAAGGATCTATTCGATGAGAGGGCCGAAGCAAGTAGGAACCTCAAAACTGCAAAGGCTGTCCTTGAAGATATGGTAACAGATCCTGCAATCGAGGAAACCAAGGAACTGTCTGTGCAGAAGTTATCAAATGAATTGGCTGATAGTATCAAATCGAATCAGGTGATCGAGACAAGGATAACTGCCAATGCTGAACTGAGAATTGATGCGATCAATGTGAAGGAGAATGATATTCCGGATTGTGAGACAACCATAGCGAAGTTGAAAGCAGGTTTGAAAAGGGAAGAGGATACCCTGACTGTGCTTGAATCAGATTTGGACGAGAAACGTGTAGCGCACAAGAAGGAGAAGTCCGAGATTGAACAACTCGAAATGATTTCCATTACCGATATAAAAACCAGGCTTTCTACGATTGAAGAAACCAACAGGAAAATCCGTGATAATATTGCGTATGTCTCCCAAGGAGAATCTATCAAGAGACTCCAATCTGAATACGATACCAAAGATACCAAACTTACCAAACTGAGGCAATCTAGGGTGGACATGATCAAGGACGCATATTGCCCGATCAAAGAACTTACCATGGATGATACACAACTCCTGTATAATGGATTCCCCCTGAAACAATGTTCCGGTAGTGAGGACATCGAAGTTGCAATGGGACTATCTATGCTAAAGAACCCGGTAGTCAAGGTAGTGTGCATCAAGGATGGGTCCCTACTGGGTGAGAAGAAGATGGATAATATCAAGAAGATGGCCAAGGCTGGGGGCTTCGATGTCTGGATAGAATTGGTCCAAAGCCAGGAGCAGTACGATGGTCAAGGTGCGGGATTCTTTATCGAAGAGGGTGAGATAATCAAGGTGGACGGCAAGAAACCCAAGGCCAAACCCAAAGCGAAGAAGAATGCACCTAAGAAAGAAGCTGCTAAGAAGGAGAATCAACCAAACAGTAGTCCGGAATCATCCGATGAACAGGATGGGAACTGGTAATCTGAAATGTTGACGGATTCCTTGTTGATAGATGATCTACTAAAGCAAGTGGTATTTCTTAGACTAAGGTTTCATCTTCCAGTTGCCATTATCAAGGATGGGCAAATAACTCTTGAGTACCATTGGTCAGATGAAAGGGCCAAAGAGTTGAATGATATGTATGTAGAGATGATTGGAAGTTCAATAAGAAATAACCGATTATGAATTGGAGGATTAACTTGGAAATAGTCAAATTCAACAAATCAGACGATGACATTGATGGTATAGCCTGGATAGCATCACTTCCAGCAAGCAAGAAGTCCGACCTTTTCAGACACAATCACATCGAAATCACAGAAGCTACAGAAGGGTCCAGGTTGGTATCCACTGATGGTGCGATGATGTTTGTGTACGAGACCAGGGATACTATTGACAACGGTTACTATGAGGTCTTAAAGGCTACGGGATCAGAAGTGATACTCCATAAGTTCTGTGAGGTTGGGGATGATGGAGATAACTATTTATTCCCGGATTGGATTGAAAAATTCTCAGGCAGTGGCGTAAATGTTAAGTGGTCTGGTCCGGTATCGAGTCTCGATCGAATAACCATATCAAAGTCGTTCTCAGATACAGTAAGAAACCTTCCTGTAAAGCATTCTCTTGTATTCGAATTGTTTACTGCAGCACTTGGTGGACCTGGTATAGTATTATCCGAGGTCCACAATAACAATAAGGTGTATGTAGAGTTGTCCGGTGGAAGGTGCCGAGCAAAGGTGATGACTACAATAGATACTGGTAGGGTAAAGGGTGAGGATGAATAGGATTCTAATTATAGAATGGGAGGGGTTATGAAGACAGAACCAGGAAAGGAAGAATCGGGAATAATTCTTGCAAAAGGTCATCCGGCGTTATTTACTTTAGACGATATTTTAAATGGTCCACCTGGTAAGGGTAAGATGGATTTAGCCAGGAGGATATGCAAATTGGCTATTCAAGAAAGATTAGAAGACCGTCTAATCATCCTCAACTACCGTACTTCTTTCCTCGTCAAATGGGGACGATCTATACGAAATTTTTATCGTGGGTTCAAAGAAGGATTCAAGTCAGCATTCCCTGGTACATAATTTGACAAACTGTACCATTTACAGCCAATTTAACTTGATAGGTTACGAGGGATAATATATCATGGATTACTTCATAACAGGTTCCAGGGCTTATGGACCATACGGTAAGGATTCTGATCTGGATTTGGTAATGTCTATAAAGGATTCGGATGAATTCAGGAAGAAAGTCAAAGGTGCAGATGTAGAGTTTCATTATCTTAAAAAGCCGGTACCATATGCAGATAAAGTTTGGTACTTCGAGATCTTCGGTATTCTAATAAATGTGATATCTGTGAAGAGCCAGGTTGATTTTGAATGCTGGAAAGAGACTACGAGAAGGTTGGTGTTGATAGATGATATTGTGGATAAAGAAGATAGAGTGCAGATGTTCAAGAGTATATTCTGCGATGTTCATTCTGGGTATCCTACTAGTATAGGAAGGAATGTTAGCTATGAATATCATCGATGAACAATACGAGACAGAAAGAATCGAGTCTCTTGTAAGCAGCTACGATCTTTCGGAATTCTATGTCAGGGGTTACGCTCCAGTTATGCCCATTGAGAAAGATGAACATGAGAACCTGCACAATCGACAGTATCATTACGCTTCACATACACCGGGAAGATTTGTACCAAGGACATCCGGTAGAGTGGGTTATCAAAATTGAAAGGCGCTCCAAGAACGGCCAAGTCGATCAGGAAGACAAAACTAAGTTACAAGCTGAAACCCTTCAAGTTCCCTGATGGTATGACGATAGTAATTGATACGAGAGAACAAGAATCTCCACTATTTGGTAGATACCCAAAGGGAATGTCCATTCTTTGCGATACTCTCCGTATTGGGGATTATTCATTGCTTGGATTCGAGGACAAAATAGCTGTCGAAAGAAAACAAATATCAGACCTTATAACATATTGTACATCTGAGAAGAAAAAAACAAAAATCAAGATGGAGAAATTGTCTAGGCTAGAGTGGGCAGGTCTTATGATAGAGGCCAGAGAGAGCGATGTCTATAGCCCATACTATTATTCATCTGTGAGTCCAGAGGCCGTGAGGCAAGCTATCGCTTCGTTCAGTGTCAGATATAATGTCCATATCTATATCGGAGATAGTGAGAAGTGTCAGAGGTGGATGCTTGATCGGCTTATCAAGTGGTATAGAATTAAACATGAATTATAGTGCTTGATGTTTTCCTTGCAAATTAGGAGGTCAACCATTGAAGACAAAGCCAAGGTCTCATGGTAAAATAGAAAAAGGCAAGAAGTCAGAAAAGCCCAAGATCCCGTGGTTTGCCAAACTCAACATAAAAAAGATCATAAGTTTAATTCCGATAATGACCCACTCAAAGGGTGTCCGAGATCGTATCCAATTACCAGTCCACCCCTCAACAACCCTGATAGCCACGATGATCCGTGAGAAGTACCCCAGCCTGTTTAAGATAGACCTGGATGTTCATAGATCCATGCATTATGCCGGTAGGCAATTGTTCGAGTATATGTACCTGAATAACGAAGACAAGGTAAGGGCCGGTAAGCAATTCAGACTTGCAGAAATGATGGATGATGTGGTTTCTGTGAGTTATGACAGTAATTGGCTTGAATCCTTCCTTGGTAGACTAATGGAAGGTTATCTGTCTCATGGCTATGGTAGGTTCTCCAGGGAATCCATTATAGCAAAAATCGAGGAAACCAAGGAACTTATACCACCAGAACTTTATTCTAGATGCGATAATTTCATTGATGATGAACTGGATTCACCTATGATCCAGGCAAGGATTAAGGAAAGATTACGTAAGAGAGATTACAGGAACCGGAAAAAGAAGCTGAGAGTTGTAGGATAAGAGGATACCGTGAAAACTTTAGTACGGCTATCAGGATGGCTATCTTCGACAGTATTTGTTCTGATAATCCTATACAGTTGCGCTGGTACACCAATCAAGAAACCAATCCAAGTTACGATAGTCCTGACGGTAAACTTTATCCCTCAAGAGACTCCTCCACTGGTTGACCAGGTGAGACCTTACAGATACTGGGGCCTCGCTAATGTGGGGACCGGTGAGATCTGGGTCTACGGATACATGAAAAATGGAAAGATAAATACCGATTTACGTGTATTGGGTCATGAGGTTCTGCATGTGTTGGCTGACCGGCATGAAGATGTTCTCGATCCACATGATATTAAATAGATAGTTTCCGTTAAATAGGTAATCTGCAGAATATAACCGAACTGTAATGAACCAGAAAAGGAGAGTATTATGGAAAGGTACACACTGGTAATAACTGGCACAAGCTCTGCCCAAATGCAGGAAAGTAGACAAGGGATTTGGATAAAGTTTAGCGATGGATGCGAAGGGGAGGAGAAGGCGTGGGATCAGGGTTATAAGAGGGGTGTTGCCAGCAGTATTGCTAATCTAGACAACCAAACATCCCCTATGCATGCTACGGGAATCAAGAAACAGAATATCATCGATACAATAAACAGGCTTGATGAAGATCAGATTTTGAGATTAAGCTTCAGTGATGGTAATGTAGATGCTGGACTGTTGCCTGATGGGTTTGATGCTGCAGGGTTGAGTCTAACACAAATGATTACCATTGAATTCAAACGGAAACCTTTGCCTCCTTCCGATCCCCCGCCTCTCGAAGATACCAATTTTGATGAGCCAATTGATAGTGGTATGAAGATTCCGGAAGGTCAGAACTACGTCGGGATTATAAAAGAACCACGACCATATCACTCAGATGAAAATTCTGCATATAAAATGAAAACAGATGACAATCTTCCTGGTGATTGTTATATCAAATTCCCTAATCCTCCACCATATCCAGGACCAAGAAAGATAAATGAGAGTCCACAACATCCAATAGAATCGTCTACACTCCCCAAGAGGGTCCTTATAGTCTCCTGCTCCAATCCTGGATCGTGGTACATGGATCATGTTGGTAGGGTCTTTGATGTGAAATACTGGAGCAATAACAAGCTTGGATATCATATAGATTTCAATGGTGGTGTATTTTTAGTAGAGAGTAAGGATTGTGTAGAATGGCACATCTGATCTTGATGGCCCTATTCATCTGGTACATTATTTTTATTATTTTTATTGCATTTTTTACTTGACATGGATAAATCGTGTATGGTACAAGGGTCCATGATGTCCCAAGTAAACAATCGATAAATCAATCAGAAAAGGAGAACCAACCAATGGAAGATTGCATAATTTTCGTCAGAACAGAGGAAGAGTCGGAGCGGGTGCAGAAGGTTTTGTTAGCAGCGGGGGCAATAAGGCGATTTGGTCCAGCGGACCCCAAAGAGGTGGCATTTACTGAAAAGCCATTCATCGTACTAAGGAATGGCGAGCTTGAGACCCTTGGTTTCTTTAAGAGCTTGGAGGACCATAGTGATATCGCGAAGCACGTGGACGAAAACTACGTGACAGATGTAACCTTCCCCCCCACTCCAACCCGAAAAGACGATAACCGTCAAGGGCAAGGAATACAGCGAGAACACTCTTGATCTTATGATTCGGCAGCTTGATCTTATGATTCGGCAGTACGTGGAGAAAGAGATATGACCAAGAAGATACAGAATCCAATAACCACGATCTTTATGGTCCTGATTCGTGCATCTGCAGTATTCATATTTTGCTATTTATTGTACAAAGAATCGGGTATCCTGACCTCATTTGTTATCTTATTATTGATATCTCTTGATGATAAGGCTGATGAATTGGCGGCGCTGAAGGGTGATTTAGAGGCCCTTAAGATGGTTAGTGTGCGTAAGGATTGTGGTGAGTAAATGGTGGGACATGCAATGGGACATCGAATCGAAAAGCATCAAAAGCAGCGAAAAAGTGATTAAAATGATAGTTTTTGAGTCTAAAAAAATGGTCGAAAACATCGATCTCGATCGTGATGGCGGGACAAGGGACAAGTGGGACGGGACACTAATTAGAATTCTCAAATCTATGCAAGTAATTATGAACATTATAGAATTTGTCAATTTTACACCATTCTTGATAAACCGGGTTATCGAGGGACCCCGTCCCAAAAAAAGTGGGACATTGGGCGTTTTGGCGAATAAAGCAAATGGGACTGTATTTTGCAAGAATCTCATATCCTACTGCAAATACATTATAAAGATTGGTTCACCTGTCCCTTATAGAGCCTTAATTCTTGATACACTGATACATTGAAACATTTCGTCCACCTAAGTCTTATGGGACTTGTGTCCCCCTTCAGTTAAGGAAGAAGTTGGGGTAAAGAAGGGGTTAAAATATCGATATGCAATTTATTGTTGACATTATTTCGAATTTCAATGAAATCTGCAATATCGAAATATACCGTCAAGTCATGAACTGTAAATCAATCGAATGCGAATCCTGTTGCTTTGGATCGGAGGTATCAAATGTCTGAGAATAGCAAAACCTTTAGATGTGAAGATTGTGGTAGCCGGGAATTTACCATAATCGTAGAACCGAATCTTCCAGACTCAGCCGTTTATACTGGTTGGTTGGAAGGTTGTATGACTTGCCCTGTATGCGAGGGTGAATTAGAGGTGATATCATGATAAAAATATGGATGTATAAGATTGTGCTTGAACTGGTATTGATTCTGCTCTGGGCTTCCGGAGCTTCCCCTGATGATGTTGCAAGATCTGACGCTTTGGATCGGAGGTATCATGAAAGATGGTCAGAATGAATCATGCTGTAAAAATTGGTTGGTTTGCCATCAAAATTGATAGCCTTGAAGATGATCTTGAAGATGCTGGGCTCTTGGTTGGTGAAGGAGATCTCGTAGTGTATACAAATGACCTTGAAAGTGCTGCTGACGATCTTGGTATAAGTAGGGCCGACATTACTGTTGTCAAGAGAGATGATATTGGGAATGATGGTATTTCCTATTGCCAATGTGAAAATAGAAGCGGAAGCGAATTTGACGAACCAGATGAGATGTCTATTTGTGATGATTGCCATAGACCGGTAAGAAAGGGTGAAATACAATGATCCTACTCGATGAAGTAAATGCCAAGATCAAAGAAATCGAAGACGATGACCGGTATAAGTCTTTTCTTGATAAACCGGCCACAATCGATATCAATGCACCACTCGCGCTGATCCAAATGGGGATGGCTTCTGAGATGAAGGTTCTGAATTGGGTAAGAGTCAGGCTTTCCAAAGATGGTGGTCTTCTGGGGAATAGATGCTGGAATACGACTTGCAGAGACTGGGAGGATCACGGACCGCACCAATGCAAATTCGACACCAGAATCAACGGGAACTTATGCAACAAGGTCGTTTGGATAGTACCTGAGTTATATTGATATGGAAATGGAACTAATTGACAAGATCTTAGCTTAAGGTGAATAAATTGCCAACTCCATACATTGAAGAACATAGATGCGAAAAGTGTAATGGCTTCAGCAAGGTAATAGACAGTCGTGCCAAGGAAGGTGGATGGAAGCGTAGGCGTGAATGTCTGAAGTGCCATAATCGATGGAACACTAGGGAGATTAGAGAAGATCGTCTTGATGGGACTCCTGCAGATCTTGATAAAATTACCAAGCTGATGGAAGAACTTGCACTTGTGAAGAGGGATTCGTTCAGGACTGCAATGGCATTGTTGGATTCATTTGGTATCGAACTTGACATAACGGAGGATGATATATCATGAGATCCATTCATCAAGGGGAAGAAGGTTACTATATCTGGTTTAGCAATAGACTCATTCGTTTCTTGTATTCTGCTGTTTGTGTATTGACGGTTATAACTGTAGGATTGATCTTGGCTTTCCTATTCAGCAAGTTGATACCATCCGAGCCCAATTCACAACTAATCCCAACATCTATAGACTCCAGACCAGTCAATTGGGATCAGGGTGGACCATACGTTATAACCCCAGATGAGAAGTTCAGAAAGTTTATGGAGAGTACGGAGCCGAGATTACAATGAAGATTTCAAGGATCAAGATAGCGGAGGCATTAGCAGCTACTTTGTGGTCCATGTATGGAAAGACTGAGGAGTATGACAAGCTGCCACACTGGAGAAAATTGCATTGGCTGGGTGAGGCCGATAAATTCATTAGGGCTATAAAGTGGATTAAGGAGAATGAAAATGGGACTGTCAAAGAAAGAGGAAAAAGCGGTACGTGATGAGAAGATGCTGTATGAGGCGTATCTTGATCTGTATTACTCTGTAGAGGATTTTCATTACATTGCCGAGATGCAACAAGAAATAATGGTAGATGCAAGGGATGCACTTAGGGGTGCTAAGAAAAAAATGAAACGTGCTGATGCGAATTTGTTGAAAGCTGAAGAGAGGTATATGAGAGTAACCGGAAGGAAACCAAGTAGTCCGGGGAGATGAAGATGAGGGCATACAGACCAAGCCTATTTAATCGTGATATCCTAGAAGCAGCCATAGATCATATCCAGAGTGTACCCTACAATGTAAGCTTGAGATGGGTATTCTACAGGCTCCTTCAGGACGGATATTACAGCAAGAAAGAATCGTATACTGCCTGGAAGTCTTTGGCCAGTGTTGCAAGAAAACGGTCATACGATCGGTGGGCTCCTGATACCTTGACTGATGAAACAAGGGCAATCGATATCAGAAACGGTGGTTATCATGATGAATGGGAAGCCAGAGATTTGTATCTTCATGATCTTGCGGAAACGAACCCAGTATTTCTCGATCATTTTACCAATCAGGAAGAAGTTGTATTCATATGCTTTGAGGCAAGGGCAATGCACGACCAATTCAGACACTACACAATTCGGTTGGATCTAGTGCCCTTTGGTGGAGATCCATCAATCCCTCTCAAGTGGAAAGTGGCAAAGCATATTGAAGCACTTTACGATTTGCACATGAAACCTATCCGAATATTGTATTTTGGTGATTATGACAAGAAGGGTCTCCAGATAGCAGACTCAGCCATAAGGGATGTTAGTGCTTGGTGTGAAGTTGATTTTGAATTGACACCATGCGGATTAACATTGGATCAGGCTCTTGAGTTTGGTGTTCCTGAAAATCCAGATAAGCCCGGTGAGTTCCAATGGGAGGCTTTAGACGATGATGCCGCAGGTACAATCATCAAGGATGCCATTGGTAGATATGTAGATGAAGAGACAATGTATGGTGTATTTGGTATGGAAAGGGAGCTTACCATTGAATTCAAAGAAAAGATTGAATCGATAAAGGATTAGGATATTGAACCAAAGGGAGGATCGAGATGGTTGATACGGTAAATGATAATAAAGACAATGGCAATGGGTTAACTGAATCACACAGACGATGGGACGCTTTAATGTCATCAGCGAAAATCCGGTTTATTGGGTCTGCAAGGTTAGGAGAGAAGACAGGTCAGGTTTTGTGCGTAGAGTTTCATTCCGACCGACCACTATTTGATTTCAGTAGGGACATTGATCTTGATATTGGTATCTATGAGTCTAAACAGTCCAAGGGTTTCCTTGAAGAATATACGGACACCTTAATCAAAGTTCTCGATGCATCTGATTACGTATGGGGTACTGGTGTGGCTCCGGAGTCCGGTACGATTACACCAATGCATCCTATGCGAATCTCAGAGATCTCAAGGGTTGTTCATAAGAACGCAGTTGACCATGGATTCTGGGAAAAACCACGTTCGATACCAGAGATGCTTTGTCTTATTCATTCTGAGGTATCGGAGGCTCTAGAGGCAAAGAAAAAGGGAAATATGGATAATTTCGAAGAAGAATTGGCAGACATTGCCATAAGACTCTTTGATATGTGTGAGGGCCTTGATATCGATCTTGAAGCTGCAATAGCAAAGAAGCATGCATTCAATAAGACCAGACCACACAAGCATGATAAAGATTTCTAACAGTTAACCAGATATGTACAAAAGGCTGTCCGCAGGACGTATCTAATACCTGACTGGTTCGAAACCTGTAGATTGGACCACAAATAATCACAAAATTCCTATAGTAATCGACTTGAGTGGGGTCTAGGATCGATTTTGAATGGCATATTGGCACCCTAATATGGACCGACATGTTTTATGGGCCTTAAATCGAAGATTAGAGAGTTTGCAGATTCGAAAAACCTATTGACATTTATTTTCTAGTTAGAGAGATGTATATTCAAAAGTATGGAATTTAGGATAGGTTAGTATGGGCAATAAAATCTCCAAAGAAAAGCGTATGAAGGTCTTCAACAAATACGATGGCCATTGCGGATATTGTGGACGTGAGATCAAGTATTCTGAATTCCAGGTCGATCACATAATTCCCCAGGCAAGGGCTCATGCATTCAAGGGGAAAAAGACCAGACAATATTACAATGCGATCGGTCAGACTGTACATTCGTTTGTGAACCTTATGCCATCCTGCAGACGATGTAATCATTACAAGCGTACACATTCAATTGAAGGATTCCGGACCCTGATGAAGACAATCCATCGGCGATTGGCAAAGGTATACATTTTCAAGGTGGCTACAGATTATGGAATTGTGAAGGTTGAACCGTTTGATGGGGTATTTTATTTTGAGAAGGTTGGGATGAAACAGGAGGAATTATGAATAAGTGTCCAAAGTGTGGAACGTCACCCTTCCAACATTGGGGACTTGGGTTTTACCATAGATGTCATATCTGTGAAACCGTTTGGAGGGAGTAATAGTCAATATGAAAACAGAACCATCCTATACTATGCACGACATCCATAAGGCCAAGCTCCAGCTATCCAGGTTTGCCAAGTTCCCATTCAGACCACACCAGGCAGAGTCTATCGAATTTGTCATGAACAGTAGAAAGCGTTTCAGAATCGTTAAGGCACGTACCGGTTTTGGTAAATCATTATTGGCTATGGTCTGTGGAGTTATGGCCGGTACCTTGAATTACTTGGTCCTATCCAAATTCCTACAAACCCAGATCCTATCCGATTTCCCGGAGATGGTCAGTATATGGGGTAGATCCAACTACGATTGTCTAGCAGACCGATCTAAGATGTGCAATGAGTGTCTACATACCAAGAAGAAACCATGTCCACAAAAGCACAAATGTTTATATGATGAGGCCAAGGAGATTGCGATAATAGCCCCATACAAAGTGCTTAATTTCTCCTACCTGCTTACTGAGGCGAATCATGTTGGAAGATTTTCGGATTCACCATTTACTGTAATAGATGAGGCTGATTCCCTCGAAAACGTACTCCTTGATAATATAGTTCTCAGCTTCTCAGAAAGATCCCTTTATCAACTTGGATTATCGGATGGTCCTACAAAGAAAACAGTAACCTCCGCAACTGGGATAACAGCCTGGAAAGATTTCGGCAAACAGGCATTCGATAGAGCCACAGAGATATATTATGAGTTGAAAGCCCAGGTGGATAATATAATCGATGGCGATGATGATACTGAAAAATTAAAGAAGATGCGTGAGCGAGACTATTTCAATAACATAAGATCCAGATGCAAAATCTTTATCGAATCCGTTGACAAGACCTGGTTGATGGAAGAGATTCCACGTAGAGGATCAAGGCAGGGGCAGACTACATTCAGACCTACTTGGATATCACCAAAGCTTAGCGAAGAATACCTATGGAGACATTCACACGATTGGGTCCTGATATCAGCTACACTTCCACCAATCCCAGTATTTTGCAAACAGCTTGGTATAGATGAAGATGATATTGATTACATTGAGGTACCGAGTACCTTTGATCCAGATAAAGCACCTGTTTATATATGGCCAGCGGCAAATCTTACAGCAAAACATATGGACGAAGAAGTTCCAAAGGCAATATTTCGAATTCGTGAACTACTGGACATGAATAAGGGGAAAAGGGGCCTTATTCATACGGTATCGTGGAAATTGTGTAAGGATATTTTAGAGGGTGTAAAGTCTGATCGTCTAGTCAGCCACAACTCAGACAACAGAAACGATGTTATCAATCAGTTCATGGACCCTAACGGATTCAGACCAGATTCAGTGTTGGTTAGTCCTAGTTGCGAGAGGGGAATAGATCTTAAAAATGATTTGTGTAGATTCGTAATTATTGTAAAAACACCTTTTCTCTCCTTAGGATCGAAATACGTAGGTGCTAGGCTGTATGGGTCTGGTGAAATTGGTAAATTGTGGTATCAATCAGATGCAATGACTACCATAGAGCAGATGGCAGGTAGGGGCCTGCGAAGTTCGGATGACCATTGTGTGATATATTTGATAGACAAACAGTCGGAGTTGCTTTACGAGAAGAGGCCGTCCCTGTTTTCAGATTCGTTCAAGGAACAGATATCTTGGGATTCTTCACCATGGGATACGGAGACTTAAGAATGATAGTATGCGAACATGACAACTGTAATTCAGTATACGAACACATAGTATATGATTTCCTAATCAGGGACAATCCATCAACTGGCAAGACCGATATCCAGCAGTATGGTCCAAAGCATTTCTTTTGTGGAAAGCATTTGCGTATGAGTCTAACTTTCCAGGGGCATCCAAAAGCTAGTATATCCCATGAGGCTAACTATTTCCGGAATCAGATCAAGTATGGTCGGAAGATCAACGGTATGAAGGGTAGTAAGGATACAAGCAGGAGGAAGCGATAGCATGATACACGTCTTGTCTGGAAACGATAAGATAGGAGATACTGCCAATATCAGTTTACCTCCAATATCAGGTTGCGTGAACAGCGATCTATGTAAGGATGAATGCTATGCTGTAAAATCGTACAAGATATACCCAGGAACAAAGATTGCATGGGATGATAATTTGGATGAAGCTAGGAACGATCCGGGGTACTACTTTAACAATATACGAAGATACCTTATTGCACATATACCGAGATATTTCAGATGGCATGTGTCAGGTGATGTTCTTGACAATCAATATTTTAAGTCAATGAAAGAAATTGCAATAGACTATAGATTCATTCGATTTTTAGTTTTTACTAAGAACTGGGATTTGGATTTTGATAATATACCAAATAATCTATCGGTTATCTTTTCTTTGTGGAAAGGGCAGAATTTACCATTGTGGCATCTTCACCTATTAGGATTACCAAAAGCATATGTTGAAGGTCATTATAGTCCAGATCCAAGTGGTATTATTATGTGTCCAGGGCATTGTGAACATTGCAGGGCATGTTGGAGTTTGGCGGAAACAGGAAAACACGTAATGCTGAGAAAACACTAAAAGGGGGATAGAATGAGGTACTTTATTTGCAACCTGACGGAGCACTATGATTTAGAACAGAAGATAAAGAAGAAAGAAGTTGACCCTGTTTTTCAAGTGGTAATAAGGGACAGTGTTCACATCAAGAAGTTTATATGGTTTCTTCTTTCTCAGGATATAAAGTTCAATAGGGTAGCTGCTGGTGCTGGTATGTGGATATAAAGGTTAACTTCTTCTTGAGTAAAAGAGAAAATGGAAATGGTGACTAGCGATGATGATTGAAACAGGTGGGAGAATTATAAGGTTTGACGATAGCCTTGATGACTGTATTCATGCTTTTAGAAAAGCAATCGGGGATCACACATCGACTAATGGTTTATCATTTCGTATGAGTAATAAAATGAAAGAAATTATATACAAGTATAAAGATGGAGAGGGTAAATACCTTGCTCAATATGATGCATTGATAGGATGGAAGATATTCGGAGTCCCAATAATAGTTGATAATAATATCGGTAGGGTAATAAAATTGTCAAGTCGAGAGGGAGGATTCAAATTGTGAGAGACCCCAGTGCAGTAATCAACTTCGGCAAACATAGGGGCAAGTTGGTATCAGACCCCAAGGTACCAGACAAATACGTTTTATACCTATGCTCACAACCATCCATGAAGTCCCCCACAAACTCATTTGAAGTCATCTGGAAGTGTCCAGGCAAGTTATGGGCAGCAGCTATGGCAGAAGCAGATCGGAGGGGTTATGAGCCTGAAGGTGAGAGGTGGAAACGAAAAGGTGAGATGTCTTATGAGGATTGAGGAGGTATGATATGAAAGATGGAAATGATTTTACAATATACAGTTTGAGAATCAATCGATACAATGGGAATCCAATGTCAATTATGGATGGATTGGTAGACTTTATGTCGGAAATGAACTTTGCAGATGCAATGACATTTGTTTGGATAGCTAATCCTAAGAATGCTTCCATTATAGTGCGACTCATGAACCAAAGAGATGATAATGGAAACAAGGGACTTGTCAAGCACAAAGACAATATGTATTTCATGTACAACAGACCCGTGTTCTTTGATGCCAATGTTCCTGAAGATACGATACTGTTTAGAAGTTATGTGTAAAATACTTCTTGACAATTAAATTAAATTATTCTATTGTCATTAATTGGTGCGGCTGATTGATCGCCCTAGCAAAATACACAGTAACGGGTAAGCCTGAATCTTCTCCGATCCAACAACTCCCCATGTCCAGACTAATCCATTGGAATGGGGCCTTAGAGTTCTTGGTTTGATTCCAAAATGCATCCGTGGCGGTCAATCAAAATAAATTATACGGAGGACAGTATGCTCAAATCTGGAAGAAAGGTACATGATGCGAACAATGCTAAACGTCTCAAGGTTCTCAAGGAAAAGAAGATCTCAATGACTGTGAGTCTTTTTCCTGGTACAGAGTCAAAGTTGGTTGCCTATGCAAGCAAGAAACGTCGCACAAGGGCTGGTATGGCAAGGATAATCATTGAAGATTTTATGAAGACCAATCATCCTAGACCTAAAACCTAGAACTGTTATGGGTGAGACTGGTATGGGCGGTATGGGATATAGGTCAGTATGGTCTAATCCAGCGCAATCGATATAAGGCAGTATGGGAGGATTTTATGATAGATACTGGAAATGGGTTTTGCGAATTGCACAATGTTCTTCTTGAGGACGGATTTTGCCCAACATGTTCCGATACCATGGGTATAGCAGATGTGGAAAAGACTGAAAGAATAATTACCGGTGCAGCTAATATATGCGACTTGGTTGGAAAGTCTGGCCTAGATCCATATGAGCAAATTGCCAGCCTTGAGATATCCGTGCAGACAATAAGATCAACAATTGCCATGAAGACGTATAGGTTAATGATCGAGAATTCCATCAGGAGTTCCATGCAGAACCTTGTCAATGGTGGAAGGAAGTTCGATACTTAGCGGTATGGAGTCGATTGACATTTGTTGATTGACATTATTTGGTTTTATTGATACTGATAGTTAATTGTTAACAGGGCATTGCCCAAAGGAGGTATCGTGAGAATTGATTTTCTGTTCGGCAAACGTAAGACAAACCTTTTGGATTTTTTATTGGCGTTATTCGTTCTGATGTTCGTATCGGCTATAGCGTCCACAGCGATCGCCAGTGTTGAGGCTACCGATTTGCCTGGAAGTGTGCGGTATCTTAATCAGATGGAAATGTCCATCGATAATATTATACTCTTAAGCGATTCCAGCACGACCATCAATACAATCGGCGCCGGTGCCATTAATGTCGCCATTGACCAGAATTCCCAGCATGCCGATTATTCTTACATTTCCAGATATACCATTACCAGTATACCCTATGCCCACAGTATGCCGAGTTCGGCAATTCGGGCAAGGTATGCACTACCATTTGGATATATATCACAGGGCAATGCATTAGAGCATCCCATGCAATCGGCGATAAGTGTGAACATCGGGAAGATGATACCGGTCTAAGTACCAAGACCTATACATCATCAACGATACAAATCATCGAATAGGGCCTATCAGAAATGGTAGGCCCTATTCATTTAATCATATGGTCTTAAGGTAGCCTAATGGATAATACAACCATTCGTGCATGATCCATGGCTTAGTCCACCATCCAATGCGCTACCATTCTTTCCATATCCAAGAATCTCCTTACACTGTCCACAGATAGTTATCCCCATGGCCTGGATAGTTCTTCTACCGGTGCTTAGTATGGAGCCCTTAATCTCGGATACTTCTTTCTTGCCTAGTCCTGCAATGCTCATTAGACCAGTCAGTTTATTGTTTTCAGTTGAATATAGATACATGGTTTTCTCCTGTGTTATGGTGGTATAAAGGATGGTATGGTATGGTATGGTCTAGATTGACATGATAGCAAATCCGATGAAGACACCGAGCATAAATGTCAGGAATACAATTGCACATAAATTGTTCTCTTTAATACAGGTTGTTCTCTTAATTTTCGGCATGATAGACCTCCTCTATGGTATGGTGATTATTCTTAACGACTTAAACTTCTTCAAACTTTATATGCTCGATTCCATCAGTTTCAGCCAAGACAATCTCGAACAACCGCCTATATTCCTTTTCATCTTTATCAAAGAACAAATCGTTTACAATAAACCACCACGAATCATGTTCTTTAGTCAATAGTGGTTTATCCGGTTCTGCCATGCTGTACTCTTTACTTATCAAATCCAACACACTGTCCCCAGTATGGCCGAATAGAAGAGAATCGAGTCTGCCCTCTTCAGTGTTACCCAAAGTCATCTGGATAGGTTTAGCCCTTTCATTCTTCTTATTCCTATCCTTGATGGTATCCTGATCCATTGGCTTTGTAGACCGGTATGGCACCCTACCGCACTTACAGAAGACGGTTTTCTCTTCAGTACTACCATAAGATTTGTATATGATAGGTGAGATCCATTCGGTTTTACAGTTTTTGCATGTGTGAACCCGGTATGGCATTTTATAGACTTCCCTTTAACATTCGATCATAAAGAACCACGTTGACTGTAGCAGCAAGATTCATGCATCCATTAGTTGGTATGGACACTATGTCTTTGCACCATGATAAAACACGTCTACCTAGGGTGGCGCCTTCTGCCCCAAAGATATACATTGCCCTTTCTGGGTGCTTGTATTCTGGCAATGGGATTGAATTTTCCACTATATCAATGGCAACAGGGACACAATCAAATGGTATGACATCGTGGATATCTTTGATTCTCAAAACAGGTATATGGCGTATACCTTTCTGGGTATCTGTAGGTATAGATCCAAGATTGTTCTTAGCTCTTTCTCCGCTAATTGCCACGAATGATACCCCATAACACTTCGAAGCTCTAAACACAGAACCAATATTGATAGTACTTTTCGGGTTGTCTAGTCCAATACACGAGTATCCCCTCATTTTGTGGTCCTCCCTAGTATGGTTCGGCAAGTTACTATCCATTTCATTCTCCTCTTAGATCCTGTTAACATTAAATTACAATTGCATTATACTTCAATCGCATTAAGAGGCGGTTTGATCCTCATTACATGGTGCGCTATTGTATCCTTGGATGTCCTGATATGCTTACAAAATGGTTTCATTACGTTGATAAAACTTGGGGCATCGACTTCAAGCATATCCCGAAACCACCATGGACCACCTATCCTTCCTTCCGGTACTCCTTTGAACCAATAGTATATCCTCATAGTACAGTCTCCTTTGCCGGTATAGGTTAGTATGGGTATATTCTACCCAGGTATGACCCGGTATGGACCTATCTAATGCCAATACATAAATACTACCTACCGGATAAAATACGTTTGTCCATCAAAATCAACTTCGGTATAATCCATCTTGATTTCCCTGGCTATTCCATCCCAGTTGATATGATTATTGATATACCATGGTAATTCGGAAGGAATATCGCCAATATCCCTGCACAATTCCTCACAGTATTCGGTAAAGTAGCCCTCACTGATTAAAGTTACACCATATAACCAGTCTTCAGCGTATCCCTCAGTCTCCCCTGCAAGTGATTCCAGTATGCCAAGTTCTGCTTCCTTTTCTATATCTGGAAAGCAGTCATCATTTATATCTTGAATACTAGCCTTCAATTCTTCAATTCTTGCAATTATATCCCGACTGTCAATTACATCATCAAATTTGCTGATTTCGGTTGTCATAATTTTTCCCCTTTCAAATAGAATTTATGTATGGTACTGGTATGTGACTATTTATCGCACTTGCACTTGATACCGCCTATTCCGGGAATTGGTATTGACCCACTGAAGGCGTTAGCAAATACCCTAATGGTTTCCTTGCACATTTTGCAATTGTAGATAAAAACAGTTCGCCAATGAGATTGGAATCCGGCACGTATTCTTTCTGACTTGATTGGTTTACTTAGGTCTATCATGGTATAGCTCCTTTTCTGGTACTGGTTATGGTGTTGCGGTATGTGGTATGTGACCCGGTATGGTCTAATATCCGTCGAAACAGTCGATCCCATACTCCGTTTCCAAGATATCCGATTCCCATTGATCGGCAATTTCTGTATCCATTTCTGACAGCTTCCTTAATAGCAGGGGTATCTCTGTATCATGGAAAAAGAAGTCAAACCTGCCAGACGTATGATGACTGACTTCAAAATGGGATTTGGTAAATGCCTCCAGTCTGCTATCGATTCCTTGATTGATAATCGACTTGAACAATTCAAAATCTTCACTTCTGATAGGACATGATACGAATGGAATTTCTTTTGATTCTGGCATGGTATGGCTCCTTTTGATCCTCCTGTAGTACGTTGTATGCCGCTATGATTGATTGCCTATGGTTCAACACGTTGCATTTCAAGCAATGGATATCCGAATACCTTAGACGTTGTATAGTTGATGTATATGCACATGTCATCGCCATCTACTTCAAATGAAGAGAAATGGCATTTTGGATTGATATATCCCATTCTCTGGACAATTGTTTTTGATATCGAAATCAATTGGTAGTTTTGTTCTCATTGGCCTTATGCTCCTACACTGTCCCATTGGCTACCATATCACGCTTAAGGCCATCGGATACCTGCCACACGATAGGATAACCATTTTCCCTTTCGTACAGTGTGCTTAGGCGTGAACCATTCTCACGTCTACCTCTATACTTGGGTGGTATCCATTTCTCATGCTCCATTGCATCCAGCGCGGTATCCCTGTATTGTTCACCATATCCATACTCGTATGGTGGATGCAGACTACCTATCACCTGTCCATCTCTGCATCTGGTAATGCGTACACTGTGATATGTGTTTCCATTGATCCTATCAAACCATTTGGATACGTTGACTATAAACTTGATTTTGCGTTGTCCTGACATGGTGTGCTCCTGTTTTTGACGTGTTGGTTTATTGATATCGTATTAAGCGGCTCTATCGTAAAATATACAAAAACGTTGATTGTTCTTATATCCAGAATGCCAAATGGAGTTAAAGGGTATAGTATTCCTGAATTCGATAAAATCCCCTTCATGCATTGGTAGTTCATAGCACACAAATGACTTACCACTTGCTGTTATCTTCCCACCTTTTGCCTTTATGATCGATGTTAAAGTAGTCTTATCCATTATATGTTACTCCTGTTTTGATACTGGTTATGGTGCGATGATTAGAATGTGAATACTGATACCATTTCATCCGGTTGTACGTTGTTCCATCGAAAGGGACGTTTGACAAGCTCCCATTTATCTAATCGAATCATTAGGTACTTGTGAAATATTTCTTCCATTGCACTTAGACCAACATAATATTTAATTTCAGAAAAGCCATTTGCCAATTGTGCTACATCGCACATATGCATACTGCTTACCAATTTTTTCAAGTTTGATGAAAATTTCCCGTTAGGTTCACGACAATTAAGATATGCAGTTTTGATTTTATCACAGTCTATATGCATGATATGACCTCCCCTTATACGTGAAATACATTATCCTTCTATTTGGTCAAAAGTGCTAAAGGTAATATGCAATGTTGCAGGTTTACCACAGAAACATCCACCAGAAACCACAACCATACCTTTCGGTATTTCAATCTCTTGACCTTCATATGGATTGACCCATGGTGCGGGAGTACTCATATTGACTTTTCGCGGTAATGGTTTCCCTTCAATAGTACATGCTTCATATTCCAATCGACTACCACCAGACCAATTAAGGCCATACAATGACACTTTATTTCGATATGAGATAAAAACTTTACGTTTCCGGTATCCTGGAAATGTTGCATTGATAATGTGCTTATAATTTTTTGCAGGTTGTGTTTCCATGATTCCCTCCCTTGATATGAGGTTAAACAGTTAGAAGTAACCCGGATCATCTGTTATCATGCCTAAGTTATTGTCAAGGTATTCTGTAGCTGCTATAATCATTTCCCCAGCAGTTTTATGGGGGCAATCAACGGTACCATCTGTTTCCCCACATTTACATGCTACATATCCAAAAGACGATGCAAGACCCGGATGGTCAAAGTCAGTCTGAACTAAAATATCCTCGTCTGTTTCAAGATTTGTGATTAAGTAGCAACCGAAACGCTCACTGCCTAGTATTATTTGTGCCATGATATTTCTCCTCTTGATTGTGCTATGGTTTATGATTTGTGTTTTGTGTCAAATAGTTCCTTCTCGTAAGTTTTCCCGCACGAATCGCAGTCATAATATTTTATATCAGTGAAATAGATTCTAATTACCATTTGTTTTTTACAGTTAGGACATTTCAACGGATTGCATCTTGCCGGGTGACTTCTGATTAATCGGTCTTTAAGCACGCCGGATAGGATCATTTCAACGGAGCGCAATCCGTGATTCTCAAATGCGTTCTTAAAGAAGTTCCATTCATTCAATGTGCGTAAAGCATCTTTAATTCGGTTAATATCTTCGGTGTTTAATTTCACAATCTCTTTTTCCCAGTCTCTTGTACTTGGCATGTTCCTTCCTCCTGTTTATAGTTCGTATCTTATGCCCCTGATAAATTCCCAGTTACCGCCTATCAATTCACGTCTTTGGTAACATTTCACAAACGCATATCCATGGTTTACGCAATGAGGATAATTATGCGTGGGACATAGTTTGGTAGTAATTTTCCACAGTCTATCTTTGTAATACTTTCGACTGATTACCATTGCCATCGGTCTATTGCGTTTTGACATGATATTGGCTCCTGTTATGCGTCAAAATTGCGTAAACCATTCGTGGGAAACTGTTGCATCCGGACATCTTGTTTGAATTGATCCAAAAGCGCACGAGTAGCCAATTTGATATCTTTAGCAAGGGGTGATTCAGAATTCCTAAGTTTCCAATTATTATGCCATTCGGTATCTAATGCGTTGCGAATTGCCATTATTTCAATGGTTGTGAATTCGTAGTGTTTTGTCATAATATGTGGCTCCTGTAATTAGTCTCTAATTAGTACGGTTTCCGTTCCGTCGCATTCCCTTTCATCTACCCAGCCGATACCAACCCACCTTTTTCTCATACCATCATCGTTAATGACCGGAATATCTGGATCGTTGATCACCCGAAGTCTATCGAGTTCATCGAAAGTGATCGTTTTTTGTAGTGACATGTGAATTCTCCTTTATGCGGTATCTTGTAGATTGATGAATGGGTCAACTAAGGTCTATCGGCATTTGATTAGTTCCTGTATGGTTAGGTGTATGCATGCAATAACAGGTAGCAGATACCATGCCAAAAATCATACACAACCAAATAATTTTTGTAAGTGTCTGAATAACATACCAAAGATAATCAAATCATCCGATATCATACGTCAATGCAACCATGTGCATAAGACAATAATGTTTATCATAGTGAACCAAAAAATCAGACGAAAGGAGAATACATATACAATACAGATACTTATGCCTATTCACCCAGATTCACTATATTGAACATTTCACCCATATAAACTACCACATGTGGGCTATCCCATATACAGTATACATCTACAGTATTCACAGTATTGAACTTGATACCTTATTGACACTATCCCTATGGACCTGATACCCTACCATGCTGATGCTGCACCATTATATAGAGAGAGCCGGATATATAGAGACCACCAGAATCATAGCCATAGGCAACGCCACATGCTCCACACTGCCACGATACCATATACCCCTGACAGTACCATTGACCATGAACCATTGACCATGAACCATTGACAGAAGCCACTATACCATGAGCAATCCACTATGAGTAGACGCCTATACGATGACAGGCGATGGCGTACCGCATCCAAGCTATACCTTATAGAGCACCCCTTATGTGTTATGTGTGCTGATAATGGGAGGGATAAGGCTGCTACCCTAACGGATCATATCATACCGCACAATGATGATTATGACTTGTTCTGGGATAGATCTAACTGGCAGGGCTTATGCGCTCCATGCCATGGGATCAAGAGACGCCAGGACCATGGGAAATCGATTGCGGGAGCCACAGCCGATGGCATACCCCTTGATCCTGGACACCCATGGAATCAGTGAGACTACCATCCCCTTATCAATCTTCCGCAAACCTAGTACCCATATACGTTTTCTAACGAACCCATGCCATTGCTGCATCTACAGAATGCACGCGGTATACGTGTAAAGTTTACCTAATGATATCGGATATTTAGGACCCCGCCCTTCAA
>SDBT01004369.1_pt1 | contig 24054 bp, 41 predicted proteins | sample 2277101 | NCBI WGS metagenome assembly SDBT01 (sample SAMN10404973, study PRJNA504765) | marine sediment metagenome | isolation source: marine sediment core GS10_PC15, 103 cmbsf | place: Arctic Ocean: Southern Knipovich Ridge | collected 2010 | reverse complement strand
TTTTACCAGCGGCGGAACGAGCGAAGTCGAAGTCGGCGATACACTAACCGGGTCCAGCAGCGCTGCGACCGCCGTTGTATCTTCAATAACTTTATCGAGCGGATCATGGGCGGGTACTGACGCCGCCGGTCAATTCATTCTAACCGGACAAACCGGAACATTCCAGAGCGAAACATTAAACGAAGGCGGAAATACTAACGTCTGTAATGTCGTTGGAGATTCATCGAGCGTAGTAGAGACATGGAGTTCTCCGAGTAAAGGTGTAAGCCTGATCACGTTTACAATAATTGGCGAATCCAACGGCGGGAATGTACACCCGGCTGAAACCGGATCTGATGTCGATAGCTTTATGTTTCTGGCAAAGAGCAATCCAGGCACTACGGCACCGACCGCTTTATGGGACTATACTTTTGTTGCCGAAGATGGCGAAGATGTTTTAGGCGGCGAAGGTGCTGATCGAAGTGCAACGACGACTGAGCGGATTCGCGCTAAGACTGATACCAGCTTTGGCGAGGCGTATGTTGACGGCACCGGAACATTGACCATAACAAACAATTCGGTCAACTCCGCAACCATTGTCATTAAAGTATATCTTCGGAGGTGATCATGCAAATTTGCGAGTTACACCAAAAATATCCAGGGCAGTACTTTCCGAATTGCAAATGCGATACCGACCACGAAGGCGCGGTATTTTGTGATTTTCACAAGAAGTATCCTAACCAGTGGCTTGCGGCTTGCGGGTGTGGAAGAGAAGTAAAAAAGCTACGATTGAATGGCCATGTTTTCAATACGGGCTATTCTTTAGATCCCGACCCCGATTTTGTGCCTAAAAAATACGAGGCTAAGAAAAAGTCTGCGGTCAAGAAAAAGCCCGCAGCTAAGAAAAAAGGCTGATTATGAAAAAGTATAAAATATTAGCATTAATAACCGCGTTTTTGCTTATAGCGTCGAGCGTATGGGCTGGTGGTGGTCCGACCATTTACGGCGTATCCGGGCCTATGGATGGTGTTGAAACTCTGACAGACGGCGGTATTCTAGTCGGCTCTGGTTCGGATGCTATCACGGCGCTTGGTGTTGCAGCCAATGGACAAATCCCTATTGGTGATGGTGCTACAGATCCGGTACTAGCAACGATAACAGGCACAGCAAATCAGATTACGATTACCAATGCGGCGGGATCAATTACGCTTTCAACTCCACAGGATATTGCCACGTCATCAACTCCCACATTTGCGGGCATAACCCACACAAGCGCAGGCACAGCTTCTTATGATTCGATCACGTTGACACCGACCGGCAACCTGGCAAGCTCCGCCGTGTGGCGCGGGATATATGTCAACGGTGCAGGCCTTGATCCGTCAGCGGGCGATGCTGAAATATACTCATTAAATGTAGACTTTTCGGGCGTATTGCTGACTAACGAGCCTATTCTGAACGCCATTGACATAGTCATGCCCGTCACTTATTCAGGCCAAAGTGCTATGGCGGCATTTAAGGCCACTGGTAACGGCACGACGATTGAGATACTCGATAACGACCAGACCCAAAGCGCGATACACGTTGATAACGGCAGAATCCATGTGGACCTTACGGCTATTGCTGGCGCTGGACGACATCTCGAATCTTTTGAAACGGTGCTTACTGTAGACAACCTGGATGCTAATTCAATAATTCATGCGTTTGAAGTTAGTGCGACCGGATCTACAAGCGGCGAGGTTACAGCCATTGGCACACATCCAGGCGTCGGTCCTGTTCATCAACACGTCGGTACTTTTGGCGACATGGACTGGGGCGGCACTTTCACAAGTTCGACATTTGCTGATAAAACTACAGAGTTTAATACTTCAGGCGCTCCGACTGCTACGCTTACCGCAGCTCTTGATGATTACTTTTTAATTGCCGATGTAGCCACATTCGGCAATATCCAGATTAATTTGTTGGTAGCGAGCAACAAAGATCAATTCCTTGAATTTTTCTATGGCGACGGCTCTCAGCTGTGGGTAGAGTTTTTCCCCGAAGACACTACTGACGGGCTGCAAAATGACGGGAATATTATGTGGGATATCGCCGGTCTCGCAGCGTGGGGAACCGATACCGTCAATGAAATTACCGGACTAACCGGGGCCACTCCTTTTTATTGGATTAAAATTGTAAGAACTCGTGTCGGTGGTGTTTCCACTGATCCAACCGAAACTCAACTACAGATACTCTCACCGACTCAATATGGGTGGGATGAAAACGGCGACTTATCAATCAAGTCAGTTACCGTTAGCAATGGATCTACATCGGCAGGATATATTTATTTTGTTGAGGATACGAGCAACGGCACAAATACCGTTCAGTTAATCGGCCCGGCTTCAACGGCTGATGTGGTTGTTACATTGCCAGCGACTACGGGAACGGTAGCCCTGACGGGTGCCGCTATTGATGCCGGCGCAAATACCATTGTTACCACAGGCAAAATATCCGGCGCGGTCAACGTATTTACGAGCGCGGGAAACGTCACCCCTTCAACGCCACAAATATACGGCGGCGTTCTAATAATGACGGCAGCGGGCCAGGTTACACTTCCAGATGTTTGCGACTCAGCAACCGGGGCGAATATTTTAATTCGGGCAAGAGATGTGAGCGAACAAGTCGAAGTAGGCTTGACCGATTCAAATGATCTATTTGTACTGACCGATGGAACTGAATTAACCGCAAACGATGAGCTTGATTTAGCAACTCCGGCAGGGAGTCAAGTCGGCCTTGTGTGCTGGGAAACCGGCAAGTGGTATGTCGTCAGTGAGAAGGGAACCGCAACCGACGGTGGGACACCCTAATGAGAAAACTATTAGCACAAATCATATTAGGCGCTCTGCTTTGTACTAATGTTTTTGCGGGGGGCTGGGTATATGTAGCAAGTAGCCATGTCGAATATATGAACTTCGCCAATTTCTCCGAGACTGACGGGCCTGGAAAAGTAACGGTTACACCAACTGTTATCACCCTGACAAATGGTGACCGTGACGAGGATTATTACGTTACGAGAGATTTAGGCGCAGGGAGTATAACCAATTTCACGCATTGGGTGGATGTTAATGTTACTGCGTTGACGGATAATGCTTCTTCTTCTATGACACTTTGGGCTATCTCCAACGCCCCTGATGACTTATTCGATATAGATGAATTAAATGGTGATGCTATTTTTTTATTTGCAGGACAAGCTACCTCAGATACGCACTATCTCATAAGAATCTATGACCTAAACGGTGGTACACTTGTATCCAGAGATATATCTTCTGCAATAGCTGTCAACGCAGAATCTTTTTTGTCTATATCAAGGAGTAGCACTACTTTAACTGTTGAGATATACAGTACTGCCGCGCTTAGAACGGCAGGTGTGGGTGGAGATGTTGATACAATTACAGGCGTAGTTGTTGGTACAGCCTTTCCATTTGTTTATGGGCTTGGCTCTTATAATAATGCTGTTTTCGGCAGAGACATATCCGGCACAGTTTCTAATCTAATTTTGGTGGATTAACAATGACCTTTAAATCACAACTAACAACCGACCTTTCAATTTTCTATAATACGGATGAATTTGCCGAGACTGTATCTTATATCGCAGCTGGCGGGTCGGCCACAGATATCACGGCAATCGTAACACGTGACGGTACGCGCCTTGAGCCTTATGTGCGCGGGGAGTTTACGGCTATTGCGATTATCGATGTGCAAAAAAGCGAAGTCCCGACTCCGCAGCACGGCGATACCTATATTTTTGATTCCCAAACATGGGAGCATGATCCGGGCGAGGGCGTTATTTATGAGGACGACGAAGAACAGTCAATCATGTTAAGGCGGGTTGATTGATGACTATCAAGGTTGAAATAAATGATAAACAAATCTTGGACTTTATTCGGCGCTCACCAAAACGGGCGAATTGGGCTTTGATGGAATCCTTAAAAATGGCAGGCGGTCACTTCGGCACCAAGAGGGGCGGCAAAAACTCGCTGCGTACATGGATACAAACAATGACGCGCAATCTGTTAGGACTTCACCCGGTGACACTCGCGGGCCAGAGGACAAAGCGAAGTCCGCTATATCATCTTCACAAGATGGTATCGTTTAAGTTCAGCCGGGCAAAAAAGATCCCACAGGTGCGGATCGGTTGGCTTGCAAAGGGCGCGCCTAAATTGGTCAGACCTCTTTTGTTTGGTAAACGGGTAAGAATTACTCCACAGGTCAGGGAATTATTTCACAGGCGGGGCGTACATCTCAGGAAAACAACCAAGATGCGGACAGTTCCGGCCAGGCCCGCACTTGACCAATTTTGGAGGGCAAAAGTTCCTTTGATGCTTCCGTATGTCGAGCGCAACTTCTTTTTAAAGTTTTTTGGCAAACAACGTGCAAGTTTGAGGTTTTAATATGGCAACTTTAGTTAAGAAGCCGAAGTGGTGGCAACCTTCGCGGAGATATAGAGATAAAAACACCATAGTGGTTACGGTCAAAATGGAAACCGACATCTCTTTTTGGGATGCTTTAAAATTGAGGCTTGCAGGCGGCCAGGCGATCCAAAAGTTTATAGAAACGAGAGTTAAAGAGGCGCAATCATGTCAATCATAACCGGCAAAGACGGCGTTTTAAGAATACTTGACAGCGCAGACATATTATGCGGCACAGCTCCAAGGGACGACCACACCGTCGATATGGTGAAATGGGATGGCGCGGCAGCATATACGAACATTACATCAGAATGCGAGGCCGATGATACAAGCTATGCAAACGACTTTTTGACTGACAATGATGATGCTGCTTTTGTTGGCTCGACTAAAAGATTTGCACGAATTAAATATTTGAAAGGCGGGGCGGCTGATTATGCTGTGGCATCCGGCATACTAAAGATATTTTATTTTGACGGTACGGACTTTGCGAGCTCAATCACTCTCTTTGTCGACGGCACGGCATCTGGAGGGAACTGTTTTGCACAAGATGGAATTATCAATTTTAAGATACCTTCTGACTGGGCAATCGGGGCAGCCACAGCGGTCAGCGCTAACCTGGACGATGATAAATATTATATCAAGCTAATGACTACGGATTCACCGAGCACAGACCCCGACGCTGACGTTCTTTGTCCGGTTGATGGACAGTTTTTTGAGATAGCATTTTCAGACATGGATTTTACCGGACCTTTCGGCAGAGCCAGACCGGAAGAAATACTCAAATTAAATCGCGGCATGATGGACGGCAAGGGTCATTATGTCAATCAGTCAGACGAAGCCCTTTATGCGGTTATACCGATTACCTTCGCCTGCAAGCTGGACGATGTTTACAACAAAGATGATCTTAAGGTCGCTTTAAATTGTGGCGATCCTGATTCGGCAAACTGGACAGCGACCGGCACATCAACCAAAGGCGATACTCAAAATGATGGAAGCGTGGACAATCCGGGCCTTGCAGATGCCACTAAAAAAACAGTCAACGTGCAGATCCTTTGGGATAATGAAAGCGGTATCCCGATAGGTGACGCATATTATGAGGTATTTTTCCCGCCGGATGAGCAAAGCATAACAGAGGCTGAAGACGGTATCACACTTTCTTGTGCTGGTGGGGTTTACGGAATTATAGAAGACGTGCATGGACTTGCCAACAGATATTAGGAGGCTAAAATGAGTATCAAAACATTACAAAATGCAAAAATAAGGTTTTATGACAGCACGGCAACGCCGCTTTATTTGGAGTTTGATCTTGATCCGGGTGACTTCACCGGGCCTTTCGGTGCTCCGCTTACCGAAGAAATTTTAGAGCTTGACCGTGGCAACATGAACGCAAATGCTCTTTATCGCCAGGGCAACGACGAAGCGCTAATGGCACCGGTTCCGATTACGTTTACGATCAGGCTGACCGATTCGGCCCAAACGGTTAATATTAAGAACTGGATCAGGGCCATGAATAACGGCGGCTCAACCACGGTCGGTGCAGATAGCCACACCCTTGAAACAACTGCGATTGACTCGAACCGGGACGGCGCGACCGCAAACCCGGCGCCTGCAGATTCCAATAAATTACAGTGCATTATTGAATACCTGATTACCATGACAGGCACAGACCTTGGCTTTAAATACGAGGGCATCTGGTTGCCTGCAGATCAGCAGCAAATATCAGAGGCCGAAGATTCAATTACGATTGCAATAAACGCCATGTGCTACGGCACAATTACGGACATTACCGGATTTACGTCCGGCACAGATGTCGAGCCGGCAGCTTAACCAAGGAAAGGAGCAAGCATGACGGAAAAAGTTGAAACAATATCGGAATTGGTGGCTGGAAAAAGCCTTTTCGATAGTCGTGGGTTTACGATTGTCAAAACTACAGGGGCAGGGCATGAATGCGCTAAGTGCAAAGAAAAATTTATAATCACGCCTGAAAAATGCACGGCGGAAATCCTTGATTTAAAAGATGGAAAAATGGACGAATCGGCAAAATATAAACTGTGCGGAGGAATAGTGTTTGAGGATTGCAATATAGCATCAAGGAAGCGCCTGTCCATCAAGTCAACCGGTGTTGCAGAGTTCCAAGAAGAGCTGTCCGGTAAAGCACCAAAACCTCCCAGGACGTTTGAGCGCATCAAAAAGAACTCTAAAGAGGGTCAAGCTATGGGCCTAAAGCACGATCAAATGATGCACGTGTTTGACCCCACAGACGAGGATTACATTGACGCCCTGGAAAAGCACACTCAGTATTTGCTTTGGCAAGTCGTTGTCTTTGCGCTCGACATTTCGTGGAAAAAGGCGGACGGCACCGAGGCCAAGGATTTTGAAGAGAAAAAGGAAATCCTGAAAACGAATAACATATCTGGCCATCAGGTTGACAAAATCTATACCGACGTTCAGCTCTTGACTCAATTCGAGGAGGATAGGCAGGATTTTTTGTCAAGAGATTCTTAGGATTGACCGATGAAGTTGAGGCAAAGTTAAAGAAACTGCGGGACGAAAACAAGGACAATCGGGAATCGACAGCCCTCTATTCCAATATTTTGACCATGAAGGAATACGGGTTGACTCCCCATGAATGGAAACAGCTTTCACGAATTGACAAAAAGATTCTGAATTATGCGCGGGTCATGGAAACTTATTATATCGAATATTCACCGGACCGGATCGATATGAGAAAACAGGCCAAAGAAAGCAAACTTAAAGCCAGGCAGCAAAGCCTTGTAGCTAAAATGCCCCAAACTTTACCACGTCAAAGGCGCAGATAAATGGCTGTTACCAAAGAAACCAAAGTTGTTATATCGGCTGACGCAAGCAAGTACGAGCGCGCAATGCGTTCTATGAAGCTGACGACAAAGAAAGCCGGATCAGCGATTACGTCCGTATTTAAAAGAATGGGTTCGATAATGACCGGCATGGTCGGCAAGATTGCGGCTGTAGCTGGAATAGGAGGGTTGGGCCTGCTTGCCAAACGAGCCCTTGAAACTGGCGATATAATCCATAAAATGAGCATCCGGCTTGGCATATCCACAGAAGCGCTATCAGAGCTTGAACTGGTTGCAAAACTGTCCGGCGTATCATTCCAGACAACCGCGAAAGCCTACCAGAAAATGAGCGAAAATATATCTGACGCCAATACCGGACTCGGCACTGCCAAAGATTCAATCGCGGACCTGGGACTTGATGTTGCCAAACTTCACGCACTATCACCGGAAAAGCAGTTTGAAGCCATAGCCGATGCCCTGCAGGGCATTACAAATCAATCTGACAAGATTAGGGTCGCGGCTGACATATTCGGTGGGCGTGGTGTCGAAGTTTTGCAAATAATGGACAAGGGTGCGGCGGGTATCAGAGAAATGCGGGACCAGGCTGAACGGCTTGGGATAACGCTCGGCCAGGACGCGGCTAATAGAATAGCAGCAGTCAATGATGCAATAGCACGTTTTACAGGGGCGATAGGAGCGGCGGCTAAAGCTATAGTTTCAGACCTTTCTCCATCTTTAACCAAGCTGATCGACACCCTTGCATTTAAAGTTCCGGTAGCCTTAAAGTCAACAGTAGACTTTTTGGATAGGATTATCAATCGTATAATACAAATTAAGGGATTTGATTTTGAAGAGCTGCAAAGGGTGCAGGCGGCGGTGCCAGATGTGCAGCTCGGCAGAACAGGACTAACACCACCGGGAACACTTGGACCGGGCGGACCATTGCCGGGCGAAGTTACAGGCACAGAAACCGAGGCGGCGGACGCCCAGGCTCAAAGAGATCAGGCAACACTTGACCGTCTCATAGCCAAAGAAGAGGCTAAATTCAATATAGCACTCAATTCCACAAGTCGCATGGAGCAATTAATGATGGAATCCGGCGGCAGAATATCGCAGATGGAATTTGACAGGGGCCAGTTGGAAATTGAAAATGCAAAAAAGGTTGCCAAAATGAAAGCTGGTGCGGCCAAATTCACCCTGGACAATATCATCAAAACCGGCAAGCTGATGTTGCAGGAGTCGTCTATCAGAAACAAAGAGATTTTCCGAGTCGTTCAGGCGGCCAGTATCGGCAAGGCCATAATGGGTACATACACAGGCGCGGCTCAAGCACTCGCAGAGGTTCCCTTTCCGTTCAATTTCGCGGCGGCGGCGTCAGTTATAGCTTTCGGATTGGCCCAGGTTTCACAGATAGCTTCACAGTCTTTTGATAGCGGATCAACAACAGGCGTGTCGGGCGGTGCCGCAGGAGTTCCGGCGGTATCATCTACCACAGCCCCGGTGGTTGCACCAGTTGGCACAAGTGCGCTTTTGGCAGAAACATCGGCAGAGCAAAGGGGTACGCTCAATATATTCTTTGAGGGTGACATTATAGGCGACGATCAGTTTATTGATAACTTGGTTGAAAAGATAAACGCGGCAGAGGATCGAGATGTTTTTATTAACCTTTCGCAATTTGCAACCGAGCTGGCATAATGGCAATTAGAATTATATTCGACGGCAATAATGTTGATTTAAACATCGGTTCTCTGGCGTTACAGCCGAGCCATTTTCAGCAATACAGCCAGAATCGCAGCGGATCAGGCAAGATCGAGCAGATCAATGAATACGGCATACAAATTATGTCGTTTGATGCTTTGTTTCAGATTGCTGTTGAGCGACAACTACAGGCATGGTGGGCATGGGCCAGGCAGGGTCAAGCGTGGTCTTTTAATATGGATTCATCAAACGTCGCAAATACGACCTTGGATGCAAGCGCAGCCGCTGGCCAAAAAGAAATACCATTGACGGCGACAACATCGCTGGCATCTGGTGACGAATGTTTAATCAGGGCCGTTGATAATGACGACGAATTTGAAATCGTTATTGTGGATTCGGTTGACTCTGGCGTAAAGGTAGTTGCAATTTCTGATCTTATTTACAGCTACACATCCAGCGATATATTCAGACATCGGGAATATTGGCCGAGCGTTATCACGCTGGACAAAGAATTTAAACCGTCCAAAGACGGCTCATGGTATAGTTGGACTTTTAATTTTGCAGAGGCTTTATAATGGCTAAAAATGTTAGAGGTGCATATGCGCTCACAGGAGGGGCAACAGGCGCGCTCGATGCGATTGACGGCGCTGGTTTAGCCGACAAGGATATGGCTGTTGTTATAACGCAAGCTGGATTTTATATTTATGCGCTTGATGTTGATTCGGCGGCGGCTGAAAGTTCACCGGGCACGATCAAACCCGACGCAAATGCTGGCGATAAAAGGTGGATTTTACAAGGATCGGGAATACCGCATGGTGCAGCTAACTTCACACTGTTTATGAACGCAGCAGGAACTTTGCCGGAGTGGGGAAGTGGTGTAGAATTAATCTCAACTACTATTGATACTGCAACAGCTTCGGGATCACAAAATATAGCAGGATTTGGTTTTAGACCAAGCCATGTAATTATATTGGCTATCGTAGATGGAACGTCTGAAGTTTGTATTTCGTTTCACAACGGTCCGATAAATGTAGGTATTGCAAACTTTTATGTTTCTACTGCCGGAGATTGGACGTTAGGCAGCGGCATATTTTTAGTTCAAACGGCTGCAATATTTTACCAGGGAACTGTAACAATGGGGGTTGACGGAATTACTGTAGTTTGGACAAAAACTGGAGCTAAAACCGGAACAGCTCGCTTATATATCTTAGGGATAAGATAAAATAAGAGAAAAGAAAGAAAAATGAGAATCTGTATAGAAAAATCAACAGGAAAATTGATTGAATCACAAAGTGGTGGTAGGACACATCCAACTCCAGAAGTTGATGACAAAAAATATGCACAGGCAAACCTTGATGTTTTGATTCAAAATGCTGTTAATGCAGGGTACACAGAAGAAGATGTTGAGGTTAAATTTGTTTCAGATGAAGAATTTCAAGCTATCATGGATGCTATACCATTACCAGAACCTAACGAAGAAGAAATATATGAAGCTAAAATCCAATCCAAAATACGAGAAATAGCAATCAGAGAAATAGAAGCGGAAAAGTGAAAGATATTTTTAAAAGAAAATAATGCTATCATCAAACACAAACTTTGATACAAAAAATGTCTTGGCAGACAAAACGCCGATGTATCTCATTGTTTTCAATCACGGTACAGGTGACGTTGAGTGGAAGGATGGGAACGACACGGTTTTTTTAGACACAGTAGATGTTTTGTGGAAAGATGCACCAAAATACGATTATTGCGATCACAAACCATCGTTGCCGGAAAACGAGCTGAAACAATATCTTGCCAAAATATCAGGACTGGCCCAAAAGGTAACACCGGAAGAGGGGCGGCTAACCATCGGCGGCGTATCTGCTGAAATCATAGACGTAAGCGACGAAATAACCGCCCTGCTTGCCACTGATGCTTACTTTTTCCATCGCAAGAAAACGACCACGAAAGCGGGCTACCAGGGCCTTGATGAATCCGACATGCTCACCATTATGACTGGCTGGATTACAGATTTGAAGCTAAATAAAGCCGGGCTTAGTTATATTTTCACGGCCACAGATCCGCAAAAGTGGATGCAGCGCAAAGTTTTTCGAGGGTCCGAAGATAGTACGGTCACACTTTCCGGTAATCCCTTAAACATTCTTTTATCGGTATTGACATCGACGGGCGCAGGCACAAATGGAGATTATGACTTTCTGGCAGAGGCAAACGGCCTTGGTATTGAACAGGCTTATATCGATATAGCTGGAATTGAACAAGTGCGCGATGATTGGTTCCCGGGCGATTCGCACAAGATGGAATTTACAATCAACAAAAGAATCAAGGCAAAAGATTTTTTTGAAAGAGAGATATTTAAGATCCTGAATCTATACCCGGTGGTTGATGGTCAGTGGCGATTTGGGGTTAAGCCGTTTAAACCACCGTTGGCCGCAACCAGTTCGGAGCAAACCATTGACAGGGATGCAATTATCGGTATGCCGACATGGAATAGCAATTTGCCTGCCCTGGTCAATGAGGTCGAAGCGCACTATGACTGGAACCCTACAACAGAGGTTTTTGACACGATTGACCATTATATCAGTTCCGATTCGCTCAACAGTCGCGGGCCAGGCAAAAAGTCGATTGTTCTGAAATCTAAGGGGTTAAAAACTTCAAACGGCGCTTTTGATATCATGGCAAAGCGGGCGGCCAGGATCTTTGAAAGGTTCGCGGTCCCTCCTATATCTATTAGTTTCAATACATTTTTTACAAAGTGGCTTTCCGAGGCAGGCGATATAATCAGCTTTACGCATAGAAAACTACCCGACCTTGCGGCCGGCACAAGAGGAATAACAGCACGGCGTATGGAAATAATCAGCCGGGATATAGGCTGGAAGCGAGGCCGGGTTAAAATCGACTTGTTAGATACCGGATTCGGCAAGGGTACATATAATGTCATATCCCCTGCCATGACGGTTTTATCGGCAGCAGACGGTGAAAACTTCGTGGTCAGTGCAGCGGATGCTATAAAATACTCACACTTTACCTTGCCAGAATGTCAGCTCGCAACTGCAAATATGCGGCAAAAGGTAGCGGCGAAAACGATTTTGACCATCGATACGACGACCGGGGCGATCACGTGCGATGACTGGGGTGTGACTCCGGTTGCGGGCGATATAATTTTATTTGCTGATTATGACGATTTAACCGATGAACAAAAGGACTGGGGTGTTATTGCCGACGCTTCAAACGATTTGGGCGCAGGCGATGACGATGCCCACTTGATAGTTTTATAGGTAAATTATGGCAGCAGAAATATTCAAAGCGATAAGCAATTTGCGGATGGTGCTGGATACTGAAACCGACGCTGATTCACCGGACAACGAAACGACTTACGGTGCGATCAGGACGCGTTTAGAATACCTGATACAGATATTGCTCGGAACTGGGGACGACGGCACGGCCACAGCAGACCCGCCGAATGATACGAGCGGCGTTTTGACCGATGCCGCCGGTGGATATGGTGTTGATGAGCACAATGGCCGCACTCTTTTAATGACATCAGGGCTCGCAAAGGGTTTTTTCTATACAATCGATGACACGACGGCCACGCAGCTTATTTGTACCGGTGACAATTTGTATGCTGATGGAGTCAGGGACACGGACGATTATATCGTTTTGTACGATATAAAAACCCATATCGGTCACACGCACAATGCCATTGACTCACCGAGTGTTGTATTGGCTAATGATTCGGTGGACTCACAACATTACGTGGCGGATTCCATTGACTCTGAACATTATGCCCCTGGTTCTGTTGATGCAGCGGCAATCGGGACTGGCGAAGTTGGTCAGAGTGAAATTGGAAGTGGCGCAGTTCATCGAGGTGAGCTCGATACAGGAACGGAAGAGGAAACAACTGCCGGTACTGGAAACATGACCTTTTCGTCCGTTGGTTCTTATGGATTTTTCCCACAAATAAAGCATTCTGGTGGTGGTGATTCGGCTTTTTCTCTTGGATCAGGTTTCTCAGGTGCCGCTTATGCAACTGTTGTAAGCAGGGTGGATAATGGAGGAACTGGATTCGCACAAATAAGATACATTACCGCCTCTGGCGAAGTGCACTGGCTTTTCATAATGAGGGATGCTTTAACAAAAGATGTGATTGGCATGCACTCTTGCCCCGACCATTGCTGTTTTGCAAGCGGTGGAAACCCGGAATTGAAATGGCACCCGTTCTCTGATATTTATGAGGAAGATGAAAAGCTATATAGATCATTATTTGATAAGACTTTTAAAATAATAGGGCGCACAGAAATTGAAATTCTTGTTGCCCATCCATCCAAAGAACAGTTGTTGCATATCAAAGATTTGCAATATCCAGAAGACGACCTTGAACATCCCAAAAGCTTTCTGGAAGTGATAGGGGGATATTTTGATTTTGACGACACCCTTGAACCTCCTTGGCCTTCTGAACCTGTTACTGTGGGATTACAGCGAAGAGATAAAGACAGCAACATCCTTGATTATAAAAATATGCCAAAGGGTACAAAAATTGGAGTCATAAAAAAGGTTATTCCAAAACATGAAAAATTGAGGACTGTGGCACTATTTAAGAAATAAACGGAAAGTAAGAAGATGCGTATGAAGCGATTAATTATAATATTTGCGGCCTTGGTTATGCTGTCCGGTTGCAACGTCAAGCGTCACATCATAATGCCGGACAAAACGATATACACCGTGGATGCCCGGAAAGACGACCTTGTTTCGTTCAAGAAAGGTGACATTGAAATCACGGTTGACGGAAAGCCAGCGCCGGGATTATTCGAGAAAGTGCTTATGATGCTTTTTTATAATTTGCCCGATGTGGAGATTGTAAAATAATGGATACAAAACTGAATGAAACATTGACCGGAATGGCTGTAGACATTGGTAAAATAAATACCAATATGGAATCAAACACGGCTCTTACCGAAAAGATTGCAGACGCTATTTACGGCGGCAATGGTGAGGGGTTGAAAACTAAAGTTGCGCTTAACAGGTCGTCGATCAAACGTGCATGGTGGTGGCTTGCCGGGCTATCTGTAGGTGGCGCCGGAGTAGCATTTTATATTATTAAAATAGGGATTCTAAAGGGGTGAAATACAAATACGGCAAAAGATCAAGCCGGGTATTATCAGAGGTTAATTTTGAACTTGATCTATTAGCAAGAGAAATGATCGCAATGGGAATCATGGATATAGCAGCGATTTGCGGTAGAAGGGGCAAAGAGGCCCAGGAGCATGCTTTTTCTAACGGGTATAGCAAGGCCCGGTGGGGAGAGAGCAAGCATAACGTGGCCTACCCTGACCTGTCAAATGCTCTTGATTTAGCTCCTATTGTCAACGGTGTGATTCCCTGGGAAAAATCAGACTCGAATTACAAATATTGGTACATCATGGGCGGCATGGGAATGACCATCATAAAAAAACTTAATCTTAAAATTAAGTGGGGCGGGTTTTTTAAGAAACTTGAAGATTTACCTCACTGGGAAAGGAAAAATTAAAATGTCATGGAACCCTTTAGAATGGATGTCAACAATCACCGGCATTTTTAAAGATACCGGCGATATTGTCAAGCAGGCTGTTACAGATAAGGATATGCAAAATCAAATCCTTGGCAATCTTCAAAAGATTCAAATGGCAATCGGTGAAAAAACATATCTTGCCGCGCTCCAGGTCAAGACGGTGCCGTGGGTTGATGCGTTACATAAAATGTCGAGGACAATATTGTCTTTTACCTGTATCGTGGGAACCGTGGCGCTTCTTCTTTTGGGGCACGAGATAACCCCTACCGTGGCACTGATCTTAGGTGGTCCGACAACAGCCTACACGCTGATAAAGGGCCGAGGCAAATAAAGCATAACCAAAAACCCGGTTGCGTCATCCGGGATTAGAGCGCACCCTGACGGCGGGTGTGCATGACGTATCTTTCCTCCTTGAGATGGTCACGCCTGGGCAGCGTGGCCATCTCACCTACCTTGTCATTGAAAATCAAAGCAAACCGGCGAGAACAGCCAAACTTAAATGATAATAGTTCCTATGCGCCATGTTCCCGCCTAGCCGCCCACAACTGCCTGTAGTTGCCCTATGCCGGGGTTGTATTAATACTCAAATAATATAAAATAGCACCATGATTAAAAACATAGAAAAAACACCGGGCGGGAAAACAATAAGGCTTTATATAGATACTGGTAAAAGCGTAGTTGCCTTTCGGGACAGGTCGGATAGAGATCAATTTTTAAAAGACAATTCTAACAGTGAAATCATTGGACGCACGAACGCAGAAAAGAAATATGGTGCTTGCTTCGTAGTAATGGCAAGGATTGACGCAATGGGGAAAATATGAGCCACAGTACAACAAAATATATCTGGTGTGATAACTGTCTAAATCACTTCTGCAGTAGTTATGGAAATGTTAAATCAGCAAGAAAAGAGGCAAGAGAGCATGGGTGGAAGTTCCTGCCTGGTAGATATTCGATACGTGCAAGGAAGGCTATTAATTTTGACCTTTGTCCTAAGTGTAAAAATGTAACAAGGGACGATTTATATACATTATCGTTTACGGACAAGTTGTGATCAGGCCATATTATGTCAACTAAAGAAAAAACTCTGTTTTAATATATAATGAAACCCAAAAACGACACACTCGCATATTATACTTGCATGGGCGGTCAAGTCAGGCCGCCATGCCGAACCAGGCACAAAACAATCGAGGCTGCCCAAAAATGCCTTGAACGTGATCAGTCGAAGTGCAAAACGCATAACGGTGTCACGGATCGTTATATCGTTTTTTGGGATGGGCAGAAATTTAATAGAGTGGTAAAATGAAGCCCTCCAAGGTCAAGCACGAAACCCGTTCAAGAGAAATAAAGAATTACAAGTGCATCTATTATCAAACCTGTTTGGATATTGCGGCAAAATTAAACTGGTATCAATTCACTTGCCACGAGTGCGAACACAGGGACACGACGGTTGAGCTTGATATATTGGAAATATTGCCTGACCAGGACGGCGTTGATTGGTCGATATCGAAACGGTTTATAGAGGGTGTGGAGACATAATGTTTACCGAGGAAGAAAAGAACGAGATAATTACGGACTGTATAAATAGTTTAATAAACCATTCGATGATTGGTTGCCCGGTTGGACTCGGATTTACTAAATGCCATCCTCAGCCTGATGAAAATCCATGTAAGAGAATATTCCCGAAACTCCACAGTGAAGATTGTCCATGTTGGAATATGAGCGAAAAATACGTCAAAGACAAGTTCTGGAAGGCAATGGAATGAAAATCGTAATTGATATAGCAAAACACACCATAATATTAGCCACTCTGACGGCGCTGTTTTCCGGCGTTTTTTGGTTGGCGCTTAGGTAGGTGAATTATGAAAATAGAAACGAGAGAAGATGCCTTGCTCCATTGTTTTGATTTGTGGTTGTGGTTGACGGTGAATCCCTTCAGTCGCAAAGACAGGTGGGTCGGATGGGAAGATAATGGCGGATACTTGGAGGCAATCATTAACGACTGTCCTGTTTGCGAATATATGGAAGCCATAAAGGAAGATCCATTATGTGAAAACTGTACTATAAAATGGGGCGCTAGGCATTGTACAGTAAGAGGTTCTGCATATCGAGCATGGAGAGATTCTAAAACCGAAGAAGACCGCAAAAAGTGGGCATTAGAAATAGCAATCTTAGCACTTGAGGCATTATGAAATCATACCACCCGCCAGCATCAAGAAACAAAGACCCGCTTAATAGGTATTATGATTACACAAAAAGAAATTAGAAAATTACTCTATTATGATAGTGTGGAAGGAAACCTATTCTGGAAAGTTAATAGATGCCGTAGCGCAAAAAGTGGTATGATAGCGGGCGGGGTTGATCATGATGGATATCGCTATATTAAGGTAAGCGGGACGAGGTATTCTGCCCACAGATTAATTTGGCTTTATCACTATGGAAGCTTCCCGGAAAACGAAACTGACCACATAAATAGAATAAAAGACGACAACCGCATTGAAAATTTAAGGGACGTTTCTCGTATGTGCAATATGAGAAATTCTAATGTTTATTCCAACAATAAAACTGGGGTAAAGGGAGTCTATTGGCATAAGACAAAAGAAAGGTGGGGCGTAACGGTAAGGATAATGAACAAAGATTATCATGTCGGATATTTTGATGATTTTGATGAGTCTGTTCTTACACGGTTAGCCGTCGAACAATGCCTTGATTGGAATGGGTGCGACAGTTCAAGTTCTGCATATAAATATGCCACAAAGCACAAACTCATAGCGCAGCATCCGTGTCGGCGTGCGGTTACTTGGCGGTTTAACGGGAAGCCGGAGCAACGATCATTATTTTAATGAAACTAACAATTTTGGTGGGGTGAGGGAATGTGGATGCGACCTAATACAAGCATAAAAAGCAAACGAGGTAACGGGGTTGTAAGGACTCGCCCCGGCTTGATATTAGGTGCTGCGGCAACATCGAAATGTTGGTCACTGCTTGGCAATTATGACGTCTTAGTCAAGCACACAGAAAACATGCTCCGGGGTAAATAGACTTTCCAATATCCCCACCAAATCTTTAAATGAAAGGAGCAAAGAAATGCCGGAACTAATATCATTGAGCGAAGTGTTAGGCCACGGGATGAGGGTGCTTGAGGAAGCAAAAAAGGTTATTCCCAACCTAAGCACCATAACCTTTGGGGCAAGCAGTCTTTACACGCCGTGCGTATTTTGGCACATCGGGAATGAGTGCCGGCATGGTTCTGTTGATGACTTTGAAAGATTTATTGCAGAAACAAAAGGTCGCCTCAGGAAAAACGAAATCCTATACAGGAAGTTCTCATTATGAAGGTGTTCATTAGATGCGGCCCATGTGGGAAATACTCAAAGCCTGGTTTCATGTGGCGTTGCCGTCATTGCAAAGCGCCTTTTCGGAAGATTCAGGAGTTCGGGCTTACTTATTTTATTTTAGAATTAGAGAGGGCGATATGAAAGCAGGAACCTATTTAGACACCCCAGTAAAAGAATATCGAGCATGGCCAGCCATATCATATTCAAGCCTTTCCAGGTTCAACGAATCTCAAGATCACGCCCTCATGGATTGGCCCGCTAAGTCATATTTTGAAGAAGGCACGGCGTTTGAATTACTGATCGAGGACAAGGCTAAGGGTACGGCTAAATTTAAAGAACGGTTTTTTCTTGCCAATGCACCCGGTAACATGCCCGAAGGTTTAGCACAATGGATCGAGGACAAAGAGGATCTTGACGATAAGTATATTTACAACAAACCCGATAAAAAAACCGGGGAAATAAGGCTTAACAAAAGGCATGAACGCACGCACCTGTGGCTTGACTCTTGCCGACAAAACCCCGGCAAAATGCCAATGGGCAAAGATCAGATCGAAATGCTCAATAAGATGGTTGACAACTTCTTCTTAATGCAACCGCTAATAGATATGGGGTCGGAAAACACGCTCGCAGAAATACTACCACATGCAGATTTTCAGGTCCCGATATTTTGGTACGTCGGCAAGATGAAAAAGAAAGCATTGATTGACTGTCTTTTTGTAACAGACCCCAAGGTTTACGTTTTCGATATTAAAACCGCTGCTGATTTAGGTCGGTATCAATGGGCGCTTAAAAGCTATGGATGGATTCAGGAATGTCATTATACGGCGGGCCTGCAATCCATTTTTAAAGATAAAGAGATTGTCTGGCGCTTTCTCGTTTCGTCAAAAGCCGAACCCTATATAAGTCAGCCATTTCAAGTTGATCCGTACAGCATGGCTGAATACGGGATGCAGGAATATTACGACCTGTGCGAAAAATATCAGGCATGGGTTGACGACGGACGCAAGCCAAAGGGATGGAAAGAACTAGAGAGCGTGAAGGTGTTTTTTAATTAAAATGAAAACGAAAGTTCAAAAAAATACTGGCATATTGGGCGGTAATTTGCCGTGGAAACATAGACTTCCATTATTAAAAAAATATATCTACAACAAAGAGCCCGTCAACAAAGGATGGAAATGCCAATGTTTTTGCGGCTCTACCTTTTATATTCATTGGAGGCAGCGGTTTTATTGTTATCGGTGCGGCCGATGGGTTAAAACCTTTAATTAACCAAAAAAGGAGCCCAAATGACAAAAGAACTAACAATAAAGCCGGATCAATCAATCGTTGAGGTAGGCAATCAGATTGACGCGATTGTAAATGAATGTTTGCCCATTGCCGCCCAGGATTCGCAGAATTTTGTACAAGCCCTGACATTAGCCAATGGAGTCAAAGCCCTGCGTCAAATCTTTTTGACCGACGAAAATATCAAGGCAACCGTCGAGTCAATGCAAAATTCAAGGCTCGGATTTATGACGGACCGGGCCGACCCTGCTTATCTAAAAAAGAAAAACTTGAAACCCTACGAATATGGAGAAGTCGCCGAGGTCTGCATTGAAGCCATGCTCAAAGGTTATCGCATTACGAACAACGAATTTAACATGATTGCCGGTCAATTTTACGCCGCTAAAAACGGGAAGTTTCGACATATTCAGGAGCATGAAGGCGTAACTGATTTTCGATTTACCACTACTTCGCCGCAATACGAAAAAGGGTCGGGCAGCACTCAATATGCCAAAGTTCAGGGTTTTGCATCTTGGAAAAAAGATGGACAACTCGCCACGCTCGGATCGTCTGACGGCGCAGAAGATAAGCTCGTTTTTAAAATCCGGGTCAATAAGTTTATGGGCGAAGATGGCATCGTCGGCAAAGCATTGAGCAAGCTGTTTTCTAGGGTTTTAATGCGCCTTGAAGGTCGAATAATGCCGGAAGCAACGGACCTGGACGACGACATACCCGACGCTGAATATACCGCCGACGATTTGAGCGATAAAATCACCGAAGAAAACAAAACTTCACTGATCGACGAAATCAACATCCAGCATAAAACAGGCGAAATTCTTGAAGCTTTAAACCATTTTAGATATCCGATTCTGGCCGAATGCGACTTAGGCCAGATTAAAAAGGTTTATGAGCATTTGGGCGGGAAGGGATAACTAATGAAATTAAAACCGTGTCCGTTTCTTGTTTGTGGTGGGGCCGGAGAACTCATAACGACCTCAACATATCACCACCTTGAATACTTTGGGCGTTGCACTAAGTGTGATGTTGAAACGGCATTATACCGTACCAAAAAAGAAGCGGTCGAAGCATGGAACACCCGCTCTGATGATTGAAATCTACACCCAAATAAAAGACGGCAAACTTATTCCTGCATCAAGGGAATATGCCGACGAATTGAAAGCGTACAAAGAAAACCAGCTTGTCAAATGCAAGATCACTGGAACTCGAAAGGCAAGGTCCGTGCGGCAAAATAAATGGGTCCATGCCATGTTTCGATATGTTGCCGCTAATACCGATGACGACAAATGGAACTCACCCGAAAAAGTGAAATACATGGTCAAGCGCACAATGAACTTTTTTGATTATGTGGGCATAGAGGGCGAACAGGTTTTCTTTAAATTAAAGTCATTCGCTTTTGACCGCATGGAGCATAATGAGGCCAATATCAGGTACGAAGATGCTAAAAACATTTGCGCTAAATTCCTTGGCGTTGACCCGGAAGTTTTAGAAGCAGAGGCAAAAGAGGCTTGCATGACCCGCGAAGAACTGGAAGAAGCAAGGGCGGGGAGAGAATCATAATGAAAACATGGATAGATATTCACCAAAAAAGTTTATGGACTTGGATTACCGATTGCTATAAAGATCGGGGTGATTCATATAAATATTGCCAAAACTGTAAGCACAAAGAGGCTTGTGACCGAATGTGGGAGGTTGTACCTAAGTAATGGGCGTAATCCACGAAATCAGAGCGCTTTTACCCTTGGCTAGAAACAATATAGATATGTTTATTAATCGCGCTTTTGGTGGACGAACCAACCATGTGTTTGAGGTTAAGTACAGAACGAGAGTGTTATCCCGCCGATAGTGGCGTTGATCTTTGGAGAAGAAGCTGCAAAAAGTGTTTAAAAATAGCAAGGGAGTTTCCAAATGTGCGATAAATTTTATAAACAGTGCAAAGGATGTGGCGAACAAGTCCACATGAACACGACTTGTCAAAAAGGCTGTGGCGATCCTTGGGGATTGCGCTCTCAATGGTCAAAAGATTTGGAAAAACTTAGAATTTTATACATGGAAGTTAATCAAGCAATAAAAGATTTCCATGATTAGCAAGGGAGTTCCCAAAATGAAGGCGGCATTTCTAATATTCATAGGCTTTGTGGTTTTCCGCTTTATATTTTGGCGTGACGATCCTATTCAAAATGACTACAAGGGGGAATTATGAGTGAGAATGTCAAGGCGGTTTTAGTTGCATTGTTTTTAATCGTTTGTGTCTTTTGGGTAGCCGATCGCTGGGTAGAAATGTGGGAAACGCCAGAGCCTAAAACCCCCTGCTACGAGCAAATAGTAGCCTTTTCACCGGACGGACAGACCGAGATGGACCTGCCGGCCGGCTGGACTGCCTTTGGCGGTTGTGGGGATATGGTTTTGGCGAAAAGAACGGTGTGCGAATGAGCCTTAAACCATACTACGAAACCGATTTGGGCGTACTGTATCACGGCGATTGCCTTGAGATAATGCCGCACCTTGAACCGGTTGATTTGGTTGTTACGAGTCCGCCATACGACAACCTGCGGACATACGGGGGGCATGAATTTAAGTTTGAGCCGATTGCTCGAGGCCTCGAGCGCATTGTTATGCCAGGGGGTATTATTGTTTGGGTTGTAAACGACTCTGTTGTAAATGGTTCTGAGTCTTTATCGGCGTTCAAACAGGTTCTTTATTTCGTGGAAAAATGCCGTTTTAATTTACACGATACAATGATCTATCAAAAGAACGGGTCCGCCTATCCTGCCAAATTGCGATATTATCAAATATTCGAGTATATGTTTGTTTTTTCTAATGGTTGCCCAAAAACATTTAATCCCATTCAAGACAGGGAAAATAGATGGTATGGGCAAAAATGGAGCAAGAAACGATCAAGGCGAAACGCTGCCGGTGAGTTGAAAGACTCGACGTGGAATGTTGAAGAAGGTTCTCGTTTCGGGACCAGGTTTAATATTTGGAAATATAATGTGGGGCACGGATATTCGGCAAAAGATAAAACTGCATACGAACACCCCGCCATATTTCCAGAAATGCTAGCAGAAGATCATATTATTTCGTGGAGCAATAAAAACGATTTGGTTATGGATCCAATGGCAGGAAGCGGGACAACCTTAAAAATGGCAGAACGCCTTGGACGCCGCTGGATAGGCATAGAGATAGAAGAAAAATACTGCGAAATTGCGGCAAAGCGCATTGAGAACGAGCGCAAGCAACTAAAACTATTTTAAATGAACCCCAAACACATCAAAGAAGCCCTTTACCTGGCACTCATAGCGCCCTTTCTTCTGCTGTACGAACTGACCGAATGGCAACGGTGCGAGAGGTTTAGCGATTGGCTTTTTGATAAAATAAGGTTTTGACAATGGAATTACTGTTACATCTTTTCGATTTGTATGTGGGCCGGAGTTATCCACCCGACATTCTTTCGAGAGAGCATGGAGACGACGACAAAATGATTATTCGTTTTGAGTGGTTTTCTGGCAAATCAAGGGAGTTTGGCTATACCGAAAAGGCTTATAATGCGATTTGGGAAAAATTTAATTCATACTGGAAAGCGAGGTTTTGACAATGGATAATGGAAACCAACAGGACGAAAGCTTTGTGGAAAGCAGGCGCACCCCAACAGACATCGGAGATTCCAACGAAAAACGATGTACTTGTGGTGGAACAAACGCAAGCGAAAAATGCCCTGTCCACTTTTGGGAAACGCCACGTTGCCGATAAGGAGGTTTTGGTAATGAAGAATCGAGAAATAGCACCATTTGACCATGCCGTGCCGTGTGAAGGGTGCGGGGTGTGTGAGGGGAGAAAGAGAAGTGGGGTGGATGACATGAAAGACGAATATAAGAAATGGTACGAATCGTCCGGCTACAAACTAATGGAGAGCATGGGTGATCTTGTGGATGTGGAGAAGTTTGGTTTTGACGTATGGCAAGAAGCCCCGGGGCGAGAACGCAAGCGGATCATTGCTAAAGCGATTAAAATTTTAACGAACCTTAAAAAAGACCCTGGATATTATTGTGGAAATAAGTGTTTGGAGCACATACAAAAGGAATTAAAATGAGTGAATTTAACAGGTGGGCAAAAGATTATTCTAAAATACAGCCGGGTCGCTGGGACTGCAAGGCTGCAAGATTAGCATGGCAAGAAGCCGAAAGGCGGACAGTTAAGATGCTCCAGGAATGGAAACGACACCATGCAATTATGAGCGATCCGAAATCGCTTCATTATTCCCTATGTATCGAAGAAATCTTGCACAAATTAACAGACCGCATCGAGGAATCAAAATGAGCACAAACTGCACAGACTGCATTAAAAACGAGACGGGCCTGGACGGCCTAAAGATTTGCACGAATTGCCAGCATTGGGGCAAAGAGCACACGCAATATCCATGCAGTATTTGCGATATAAATCATTCTGCGTTTCAGATATTTTCTGGAGTCGGTTGGAAGGGGTGCGAGATGGATAATTTTGGAGAAATGCCGATTGGGCTTTGCCCTACTTGTGAAAAATCTCTCTGTGATGGGTCGTGCAATCTGTGGAAAGCTTGTTATATAAACCAATTAATTAAAAGGGGTGTTAACAAGGAATTTGCCGAAGAAACTTATAGTGCGGGACGTGATACACATGATTTTAGCTGTTGTCCCGAAGATGCCGCTGATGACGAATTGAGTTATTGGGGTGATTGAAAAAGGCTAAAAATGGCAAAAGGTAAAGCTCCGGCGGTGATAAATTGAGTTCAATATGCAGGCCTTGGTATAAATGGTATCCAAAAGACTTTGTTGCCGATGAAAAAGTACGGGCTTTGTCGCCTATTGCTGAATTGATTTACAGGCGTATTTTAGATGTCCAGTGGGAAACATCTGATTGTCGGCTGCCAAACGATATTGACTATTTATACAGGGTAGCGGGCAAGGGTATAGATC